>ERZ1035006.35-NODE-35-length-100697-cov-13.297530_pt1 | contig 100697 bp, 80 predicted proteins | sample MGYA00520694_ERZ1035006 | MGnify/ENA primary metagenome ERZ1035006 (study PRJEB33766, sample SAMN09781746) | gut metagenome | biome: gut microbiome | host: Homo sapiens | place: Madagascar | study: EMG produced TPA metagenomics assembly of the PRJNA485056 data...
TTATCTCACGTTCGAAGAGTATCCTTCATGAAATAATCTATTCACGTTACCCTCTTCCTAAATCCCTCCCCTCGGGGGAGGGACTTGCATTCACCGCAAGCGGTGAAGAACAGGGGCGTTTCGCAATTGCAAAACTTGATTCTTAAAATCATTTTTCCACCAGACGCACCTCGTAGAGCCGCTTCCAGCACTTGCCGGTAAGGTAAATCTTACCGTCTTTCGGATTGTAGGCGATTCCGTTCAGCACATCCGTGTTGGCATCCCGCAAAGACTTGGGCAGAAGTCCGCTGCAATCAACCGTTCCCTCGACCGTTCCGTCGGAAGGATTGATTATCACTATCATATCCGTCATATAGACATTAGCCCAAATCTTCCCGTCAATCCATTCAAGCTCGTTCAGCATCTGCACCGGCCGCCCGTTCATCTTGACAGTCAGCACTTTCTGCTGCTTGAACTTGTCATCCATAAAATACAGTCTGGCCGATCCATCAGAAGCTATCAGACTCTTCCCGTCTGTAGTCAGTCCCCACCCCTCACGCGGATAACTCCATGTCGATTTGTAGGCGAGAGTCTTTGCGTCATAGACAAACGCGACCTTATTCAACCAAGTAAGTATAAATATGTTACCGTTCAATTCAACAGAACCTTCTAGGAAATATTTCTTGTCGAAATCGAACCTCTTCAAAGCCTTTCCTGTCGCCAGATCGACCTTGCGGAGAGTCGATTCACCATATTGCCCGGTGGTCTCGATCATCTCCCCGTCCAAGAAGAAAAGCCCCTGCGTGAACGAAGTCTCATCGTGAATATATTCCTTGACAACCTGAACCTTGTACTGACGGACCTTGGCATCGGCGCACGAAGCGGAAAGCAGCGCCAGCGCAGCCAACGCGGTTCCTATGAATATATTCACGAATCTCCTCATTATTTTCTCATTAAGGCCACGGAGTCAGACTCCGGCGGCATATTACTTTTTCTTCTCCCTGTAAGTCATCGCCGCCTCGACGAACTTCACGAAGATCGGCTGAGGCTTCTCCGGCGTGCTCTTGAGCTCAGGGTGGAACTGCACTCCGATGAAGAACGGATGAGTCGGGATCTCGACGATCTCCACCAGCCCTGTGTCCGGGTTCTTCCCCGTTGCCTTCAATCCCGCGGCCTCCATCCTTTCAAGGTAGGCGTTGTTGAACTCGTAGCGGTGACGATGCCTTTCCGAAATCATCTCGCTGCCGTAAATCCTATAAGACAACGAGTTCTTGTCAAGCTTGCAGTCGTAGGCTCCAAGCCTCATCGTCCCGCCCTTTATCGTGGTGCTCTTCTGCTCTTCCATCAAGTCTATGACCGGATTGGCGGCGTTCGGGTTGACCTCTGCCGAAATCGCGTCCTTGATTCCAAGCACATCCCTGGCGAACTCAACCACGCACATCTGCATTCCCAGACATATTCCGAAGAACGGAACGTTGTGCTCGCGGGCGTATTTTATTGCAAGAATCTTGCCTTCCAGTCCCCTCTCGCCGAATCCAGGTGCGACGAGAATTCCGTCCATATTCCCTATCTTTTCCTCAAGGTTGGAACTGTCAAGATGCTCGCTCTGAACAGTGTGGACATTCACCTTGCACTCGTTGGCGGCTCCGGCGTGGACAAAGGATTCCAAAATTGACTTGTACGCGTCCTGAAGCTCGACATATTTCCCTACAAGGGCGATGTCAACCTGATGTTTAGGGTTATAGAGCCTGTCAAGGAATGACTTGAGGTTTGTGAAGTCAGGTTCCGGAGCGGATATTCCGAAATGGTTGAGAACCATCTCGTCAAGATGCTCGTCCTCCATATTCAGTGGCACCTGGTAGATTGAAGGAGCGTCGATTGACTGGATGACGTGGCCAGGCTTGACGTTGCAGAAAAGGGCGACCTTGCGCCTGAGTTCAGGAGTCAGTTCCATCTCTGTGCGGCAGACTATGATGTCAGGATGGACACCGGCCTGCTGGAGCATCTGGACGGAGTGCTGCGTAGGCTTTGTCTTGAGTTCCTTCGCCGCGCGCAGGTAAGGTACCAGAGTCAGGTGTATGCTGATGAGATCCTCGTCAGGCAGCTCCCACTGAAGCTGACGGATCGCCTCCACGAACGGTTGGGACTCCATATCTCCCACTGTGCCACCCACTTCCGTGACAATTACATCGAACTTTCCGGTCTTGCCGAGGAGCAGCATCCTGCGCTTGATCTCGTCTGTGATATGAGGTACAATCTGTACTGTCTTCCCAAGATAGGCTCCTTCCCTCTCCTTGTTGATGACCGTCCAGTAGATCTTTCCGGTCGTCACATTGTTGGCCTTGGACATATGCACGCCCAGAAACCTCTCATAATGACCGAGATCCAGATCGGTCTCGGCACCGTCGTCCGTCACGTAGCACTCTCCGTGCTCGTAAGGATTCAAAGTTCCCGGATCGATGTTGATGTAGGGATCGAATTTCTGGATGGTGACCCTAAGTCCTCTGGCCTGAAGAAGTTTGGCCAACGATGCGGCAATGATACCTTTTCCCAAAGAGGAAGCCACACCGCCAGTAACGAAAACATACTTTGTACTCATATTCTTTTCTGCACTTTACTGGACTACAAATTTATGTCAAAAAAGTGATTTCCGAAATTTTTTGTTTATTAAATGCTTTCATTCCGCATCTGAATACGGTACCACCGGTCGCTGAGCCGGATTATGAAGTTTTTTTAGTATTTTTGTGGAATAAAAGGTGGGACGATCTGCCGCGCTGCGGAGTTTCGGCTCCGGGTGAGGAAAGTCCGGACAGGGCAGGGCACCCTACTGGGGAAAGCCCAGATGGGAGTAATCTTATGGCACCGTAACAGAAAACAACCGCCTGGCGACAGGCAAGGGTGAAAACGTGAGGCAAGAGCTCACGACGCGCGTCGGTGACGCCGCACGGGTACGATGTCAGGGCCTGCAAGACCAAATATACTGGCAGATGAGGGCTGCCCGCCCGATGCCAGGGGGTAGGTTGCGTAGATAAATGGCAGATTCAAAAACAGAAACCGGCTTACGGTCCCGCCTTTTTTCTTTTCACCTCGAGTTCGCCTTGGCGGTGGCCACAAGGTCGAGGGCCTCGGCGAGGATCAGGATCGGGTTCTTCACCTTGTAGCCGGTGGACATCTCGATCTGCCACTTGCAGGTCTCACACTCGCTGCAGACGAAATCAGGAGCGACGGCCTTGATCTGCTCGAAGACCGGACGACCGATCTCTTGTGAGTACTTGTAGTTCTCCTTCTTGAAGCCGTAAGTTCCTGCTATGCCGCAGCATCCGCTGTCCAGAACCGTGAACGACACACCCGGGATCATATTCATCAGTGCCTTTGTGAATATGCTCCAGCCGAGTTTCTCAACGTGGCAAGGAATATGGTAGGCTATCCTCGCGCGGTAATCATCCTTGAACACCAGCTTTACCTTGCCGGAATCCACCAGCTCGAACAGGAACTTCTCTACAAGGGTAATGCTGTCGCGCACGGCGGAATTATCCACGGAAAGCACGTCGGGATATTCATCCCTCATCGTGAACACGCAGGTGGAGGATGTCGCGACAATCGGCAGCCCGGCGGCCACAGCCTTCTCAAACTCAGCCACATTGTGCTTGGCATGCTTGGTCGCGCCGTTCCACATTCCATTTGAAATCATCGCCACGCCGCAGCACTTCTCGTCCATCAACTGAACTCCATAGCCGACGGCGTTCATCACCGTCACGAAAGCCTTGCCGACCTCCGGCTGCTGAAACTCTGTCGAACAACCGTGGAAGAAAGCGACCTGCTTTGAATATGCCTTCTGAGCGTCCTGTGCCTCTTTCCTGAACCAAGACTCAAAGCCGTGAGCCTTGTATTTCGGGAAAGTACGGTGGCTGTCGATATGAAGGGTCGCGTCCATCACGGCCTTGACCGGCTTGGAAGCCACCATAAAGTTCACCACCGGAGCGAAAGGTCTCGCCATCTTGCCCATGAAATCCGTGCTTGCCAGAAGACGGTCACGGAGTCCCGGAGTCGCGGTACTGAAACGACGGCGGGCAGAGTGAATAAGGTCGGCGATCTTCACGCCGGACGGACAGGCCACCTCACAGCGTTTGCAGTTCATACAATATTTCAGGTTCTCATCGAAGAAGTACTTGTTCTTCAGACGGAGCCTCTCACCGTCAGGGCCTGCCTGTTTAGGTCCCGGGTACAACGGATTGACAGCCACTACCGGACAGTAAGCGGTACAAATCGTACATTTGATGCACTGTTCGAAATTATTGAAACTTATGTTTTTCTCTTGCATATCTCTTTCAATGTCAAATAAATATGATCGACTTACTTACCAAGAATACTGTCCGCCGCGCTGAACGCTGTCATAATCGCCACGCCGGCTCCGCTGCCTTCCGCGAGAGGATTGCAGCCTCCGACCTCGGAACCAACAACATAGAGGTTCGGGACAACCTTTCCGTCACGCAAAGGCTTGAAATCGCCGTTGGTCTTCACTCCGAAACCAGTGTAGTTCTGGCGGGCAAAAAACTTCTCATCGTACCAGTCTTTCCTCTCGGCGGGATAATCCACATCGAGTCCGAACACCGGTTCCTTAACTACATCCGGAGAGGCTACCAATCCCATACCGAAGAGGTTGCCGCTCGCGAGGACGAATGTGTCGGCCTCTATGCGCAGCTCGCCGAGATTGGCGGTTCTGATGCTTGCGACACGCTCTCCGTCAAAGGCAGCGTCAATAGCCTCGTCACCCATCAGGAATGTTCCACCGGCAGCCTCGAACGCTTTTTTGAGAAGTCTTTGCGTGCGGATTCCCGGCACGGAAGGAGGTGTCGTACCTATGAACACGACCTTGGCCGGAATCATTTCCTTGATCCACTGCATAATGACCGGCTCCTCAAAACCGAACACCTCCGGCAGGATGACAACATCCTCACCGTTAAGAAGTTCCTGAACCTTGTGCGCAAAAGCCTTCCAACTGGATTCGTGGTTCATCACACGTGCGATGTTCACGGACCTCATCTCGGCCGGGTTCTTGCGGAGAAGTTCAACCTCGTCCAGTTTCACAGACTCGATGCGGCACTCTGTGCCTCTTTTCTCAAGGCCTTCGGCGATGAAACGTGTATTGAAATCCAAGAAGCCGGAGAAGTTCACTATCAGGGCCTTCTCTCCTATCTTCTCATCCTTTGATGCAAGAAGGGTAACGTCATCCATGGCGAGCCAGGCTGGTTTCAAAGTGCCGAGGGCGGTGATGCGGTAGCCGTTGTGGATCGTTTCGGTCGCTTCGACCGGGTGCAGCGCGACACCGCAATCCGAGAAAAATCCCGGAACAGAGGCGACATATTCAGAAAGTCTCTGCTTGCCAATCTTTGAATATGGGTGTTCGGAAGGAAGTGTCTCCACCGCAGACAATGGTTCCGCGACATCCGTTCCGTCAGGAAGTTTTCCAAGCAGACTGAAAGCGCCGGATGAAAAGTGGAGTGCGTTCTGCCCCGCGGACACCATCAGGCATTTCTTCCCCGCTTTCTGCAACTTGATTCCGCAGACAAGCGAAGAAAGTCCGCCACCTATAAGTACAATGTCAAATTTCATAATCTCTTCCTCCTATATTTCCTCACCAAGTCCCATTACCTCTGAATATACCCACTGGGTATAGGCGCTTTCACGCAGCGTCTCCCCCCAGGCAACCGGATACATTCCTTTCCATCTCTCGTCCATGAAGTCCTTTAGATCAGCGCGTGCCTTGGCCGTGCATTTTCTAGCCTTGGCAAGGCGGCCGGCTGCCCTGCATGCGCAAAGCTCACCCTGACAGGTTCCCATTCCGAAACGGGTCCTGCGCCTCAAATCGACAAGGTTGTTGACTTCAAGATTCTCGATGGCTGAATCAACCTCAGACACAGAGACTTCCTCACACTCGCAGACAAGACTGCCCTTCACGTCACCGTCAAAGTCGAGATTGGCAGCCTGAGTGCCGAAACGCCCGACGGACGCCTTCTGAACCATAGTCGGAACCTCCCAGATCTTCTTGGAGATCTCCTCGATTCCACCTGGTTCGGATCCCGGAAGCGGAGTGTCGGCGGTCACACACTTGGCATCCCGTCCGAGCTTCTTGCAGACAGCGTCAGCGGCCATCTCACCCATAAGCCTGTAAGTCATAAGCTTACCGCCGGTGATGCTGATGAAGCCCTTGATTCCGTCACGAGTCTCGTGATCCAGACAGACGATGCCTCGGCTGATGTTACGGCCGCTCGGATCATTGTCAGCCGAAACCAAAGGACGGACTCCGGCGTAAGCCCTCAGGACACGTGTCTCCGCCAGGCAAGGAGCCAGCTTGGCACCCTCGGTCAAAAGCAGGTCCACCTCGTCCGGCGTGACGCGGAGATGGTCGCATTCCTCGTAAGGAACTTTCGTGGATGTGGTACCGATGACACAGACCGTGTCTCCCGGGACGAGAATGTCGGCGTTGGCCGGCTTACGGCAACGATTGATGACAACATTGTTGACCCTGTGGGCAAAAATAAGCAAGGCTCCCTTAGCCGGAAACATGCTGATGTTCGCTCCGGCCATCTGCGCGATGTGATGCCCCCAGATGCCGCCGGCGTTGACCGTCACTGGCGCGTAGTAGTCTGTCACGATCCCTGTGTGATGGTCAAGCACCTTCACGCCCTTGATCGTGTCCTGCTCCTTGATGAACTCTATGACTTCTGAATATACCAGGACCTTGGCTCCGTGAATCTTCGCGTCAAACACGTTCGAGGCGCAAAGACGGAACGGATCGACCGATCCGTCCGGAACCTTCACGGCTCCGATAAGCGACGGATTCACAGACGGTTCCATCCTCTTGGCCTCCTCCGGATCAATCACTTCGGCGTTGATCCCGGCCGCAAGGCAAGCCTTCACGAAAGTGTCCTGATAGGCAAGATCATCCTCAGGAAGGGTTATGAACAATCCTAAAGTGTCATCCACGCAATGACGAGCGATCTTCTTCAGAATCATATTCTCTTTAATACACTCTGTCGCGGATTCCTGATCCGTGACAGCGTAGCGTGCACCGCTGTGAAGCAGTCCGTGGTTCCTTCCCGTCGCTCCTGTGGCTATGTCGAAACGCTCGATCAGCAAGACTCTCAACCCTCTGAGGGCGCAGTCCCTTGCTGTTCCGGCTCCCGTAATGCCACCACCGACGATTATGACATCATATTCATTCATCTTATTACAGTCCAGTATATTGGTTAATTTTCAATCTCAGTGTCTTGGACAGGCTCACAGGAGTGTAACTGTCCGAACGTTCAAGCCATTCCAACGCCAACGCGGGCTGACCGCACATAAAGCATCCAAGCGCGATGTTGTAGGCAGCGCAGGCCTTTTTCTCATCACTCCTGCAATTCAAAAGTGTGATCCACTGACTGATCGCCTCCTTCCATTTGTAGGAATATGCATATTCCGCACCCTTGTCCCAAGCGCTCTCAGAGCCATCATAATAAATGACGTGGAAATCATCCTGTTTCCATGTGGAAAGGAACGACGAGGCCGCGACATAGCCGGCGTTCTCAGCTCCGGGAGCGATATCGCTCCAAACTTCCTTGATGATCTCGTCCTTGGATTTCTTGCCGTCGCTGTAAACCTCGACCTTGAAATTACGCCCTCCGGCGAAGCCGAAGACCCTGTCCTCCTTGTTCATGGAATCATAGACAAAAATCTTCGTGGTGAACGGGACAGAGGCGACCGAGACGAAAGAAGAGTCCGTCGACACATTCATACCGGTGACTCTGACCGGATCCTTGACGGAAGGAATCCCAAGTTCGGGAGTGTCGATGACAAACACGACATCCTTTCCGGTCTCCAACACAAGGCTGACCAGAGAATCCTTGGAAGCATAGTCAACACCCTCCCCTCCTCGTGCGGTGAACAGTTCGACCTCACGGTTTCCACCGAAATAATCCTCTTCCAGACGCGTCGCGAATCCACCCGCCGCGGAAGCGTTGAACGCCTCGCCACGAGGATTACCGTCAGTCAGATAGACGACAGCCAACGACTTGCCGGCGAGATTGAGGCCGGACTTGGAAGGTCCTCGCATCTCGGGACTTACAACAAAGGCCTGAGGTGCGCATGACACCAGCGCGAAAAGCGCCGAGACAAACATCAATGAAGTTCTTTTCATAATCTTTGAATATTAAACCGGCTCAGCGATGAGATCGTACTCATCCGCGCCTGTAATCTTCACGTCAATGAACCTGCCACACAGTTCCGCGGCAGGCGTTCCTCCGAATTCCTGTCCCTCGTACCTGACGACAATCTCACCGTCAACCTCAGGACTTTCGTACTGGCTCCGGCAGATCAGCACACCGTCCGCATAGTCATCGACCATGACACGCTCGACGTTGCCGACCCTTGACTCGTTGAACGCCAATGAAATGCCGCTCTGTGTCTTCATCAGTTCCTCAAGTCTGCGCTCCTTTTCCTTCCTCGGCACGGAATCCCTATAGTTCTCCGCACCGAAAGTGCCTTCCTCCTCTGAATATTTGAAAGCGCCCAACCGCTCGAACCTCGCCTCTCTGACAAAGTCCAGAAGTTCGGCGAACTCTTTCTTCCCTTCTCCGGGATGGCCGACAATCATGGTTGTCCTCAGAGCCACGCCAGGAACACGCTCGCGAAGCTTCCTCACCAAAGTCCTCGTCCACTCCCCGTCCACATGACGGTGCATCTTGTCCAGAACCTTGTCAGCGATGTGCTGTAGAGGAATATCCAAGTACTTGCAGACCTTAGGGTTGTCCGCCATCTCGTCAAGCACATCCTCCGGGAAATCCGCAGGATAGGAATAATGTATTCTTATCCATTCTATGCCATCGATTTCAGACAACTTGCGGAGAAGTTCAGCCAAAGCGCGGCGCTTGTACAGATCCAGTCCATAATAGGTCGTGTCCTGGGCGATCAGGATCAATTCCTTGACTCCATCTCTCGCCAACGCCTCGGCCTCGGCCACAAGGCTCTCCATCGGAACGGATCTGTGCGCTCCCCTGATGAACGGAATGGCACAGTAGGAGCACCTTCTGTCGCAGCCCTCGGAGATCTTCAGATACGCATAGGCGCGGTTATCCGTCCTGAGTCTCGCCGGATTTTTGGCCGGCACGCACCCCAAAGCCTTGACAATCGGATCCAGGTCTCGCGCCCCGAACCAGAAATCCACTTCCGGAATCAATTCCGGCATCTGGGACATGTACCTCTGCGAAAGACATCCGAAAACCATCAGTCTTCCTATCTCGCCCGACTTCTTGCGCTCGGCGGCGGAGAGGATGGTCTGGATGGACTCCTCCTTCGCGTCGCCGATGAATCCGCAGGTGTTGATGAGAAGCACATCGACAGGACAAATCTCATTCTCAGGCACAATCCGCCACGCGTCCTTGACCTGAGAAAGAAGATGTTCCGTGTCAACCGTGTTCTTGGAACAGCCTAATGTTATGATTTGCAGGGATTTCACTACTCGTTAGCCTTATCCTCTTCCTTAGCGTCCTCCGCAACTGCCTCTTCATGTGAAGCCTCTTCCTCAGGATCGACGAAATCAAAGGAAGCATATTTCTTGATGTCTCCGTACCAGTCAACAACCTTCTTCATGTGTGACACATAGAAACGGTCCGCGTCATAATCAGGAACCGCCTTGGCGAAAAGAGCCTTCAACTCTTCCGGAGCGGCCTTTGACGACGGAGCGTCAGCGTCCCCGAGGACCTCGTGCATCTTCAGGAACACTTCCTGAAGCTTGATCTCACCCTCTGTGGTATAGATTGAAATATCAGCCAAAGTGGTGATGCGGCTCTTCGAGTCGGCCAGAGTCCTTTTCTTATCGGCAAGGGACTCGATGATGACACCATTACGCGCCTGGGCGACATACTCGAACAGGCCATGCTGGCCTGAGATTGAAAGAATTTTTGCAAGATCTGTTTTCATGTTCAGATAAAGATAACTTAATATATTCAACTATCAAAATTCAAGCCCGCCGAAAACTTTCTCGGTCTCGGATCTCAATCGGGCGAATGTTCCGTTGTTGCGGATGATCGCGTCAACCTTTGAAAGATCAAAGCGCTGAGCCGCGATTCTTTGTATGATCTTTTCCGGCGGTGCCTGATCCCGTTCGCAAGCCCTTCTCAGCCTCTGCTCCAAAGTGGCGTCAACCATTACCACCTTGACGGTGAGAGCCAGGAAATCCGGTTTGTCCAAAATAATGGCGGACTCCATGACACAGAACGGCTCTTTGCCGAAAAAAGTCCCTGAACGTCCCATGTTCTCGAAGCGAGCGCTCTGCATCGCGTTCCACCTTTTGAAGTCTGTCAGGACCGCGGGATGCACGATGGACTCCAGCTGCCGGAGTTTATCCGGCGCCGAAAAAGCGATGGAAGCCAATCTGGCCCTGTCCAAAGACCCGTCAGCCTGTCTTATCCCGCAGCCGAAGGCCTCCTCGATGGAATCAAGGAGAGTGTCGTCTTTCCTGTAAAGGTTCTTGGCGGCGGAATCCGAGTCATAGACTGGAATCCCGCGTTCCGCAAGAATGGAGCAGACAGCGGACTTGCCGCTTCCGATGCCTCCGGTGACAGCCACAGTCCTCATTGTCGTCCCTCCTCCACACAATCGAACACCTCCGGGGTCACCGTACACTCGATGACGCCTTCCGGAATCCTTGAGGCATGAGCTATACACTTACCTCCTCTGGAATTCCGGAAATCGGTATAGTCAATGTAGAACTGCACATCATCCGTCGGATCCTGGGACAGCGGGAACGCGCACTTGAACACCACCGTGGCCGTGGATGGATAGACAGAGAGTTTTTTTCCGGCTGGAACGTTCCTGACACCGATGTTGACCTCAGAACTGATCTCCACAAAACGGGTCACGTCAAGGGAATAGTTCACCTCTGTCTCCGACATCCTGACCCCGGAGACCTGTTCAAGCTTCACCACGCCATGCGCGCTGGACTTGAGGTTCAGAAGGTCTATCGTGCGTGTGAACACCCTGTCAATATGCTCAAGATGAAACGGTTCCCCGTAGATTGTGACAGAATCCGGCTGGAGGCGGATCTGCCCCATCGCCATGTACTGAGGCTTGAAACTCAGCACCTGGACAGCCTGGACAGGCACCCTCTTGTTGTTCTCGAACGGAAACCTGAACTGAACTGTCTCGGAAAGGAAAGACTCCAGACGAACCCCGTCACCGAATATCTCCGTGACATAATTGCTGAGCTCAGCGGCGGTGATGTAAAACAACTCGCCCTCCTTGTGGTGCAAATCCTTGCCGTCAAAACGGATTGTCAACGCCTTGCGCTTCGCCTGGTGACGGATCCTCAGCAGTGAGAAGCCCGATGTCCTGCAACGGGCCGCGATCATACTCGAATTGGAAGAAACGTCGGAATGTCCATCAATGTTGCACTGAGCCACCACCGGCACGCTAATCGTGTCGGAATAGTTCAGGGAAAGATTGTGGATCAGCCAGATGCTGAACGCAAGCAAGAGAGACATCAGAAAAACTGAAATGTCTCTCCCGTCAAGATGCAGTCTTCCCAGCAGTCTATGCAGGCGTTCCTTCCACATTCTCTAAAAGAATATCAGGGCCTGTTACTGCTGCGGAGCGTCCTGTGTGAAATCCCTTACGAGGGAGTTCTTGTCGACTCTGAGTTTGACTTCACCGTCAACCTTGATGAGGACGGTTCTGTCCTTGATCTCATCGACGGTTCCGTAGATTCCGCCGGCGGTGACAACCTTGTCTCCCCTCTTGAGGCTGTTGCGGAACTTCTCAAGTTCCTTCTGCTGCTTGCGCTGCGGACGGATCATAAACAGCCACATGATCACGAACATGGCGATGATCATGATCCAGAACGCGCCACCACCGGCACCCTGAGGCTGCCCGGCTCCTGCAGGAGCGGAGGCCTGCAGCAATGTGAAAGTAAGAATATTCATTTCTAAAAATTAAAGTTAATATTCACAAATTTAAGCAATTTTTTCGGTCTTCACTATATCCCCTTCCTCAATCTGCTTTTTGACGAGGCGGTCAAGGAGGCCGTTGACGAACGAACGGCTCTTAGGTGTGCTGTAATATTTGGATATTTCCACATATTCATTGATGGTCACGCGCACCGGCAGCGAAGGAAACGCCTTAGCCTCGGAGAGCCCCATCACGATGAGGACCATGTCGGTGGTGAAAAGCCTGTCCTTCTCCCATTGGGATGTGCTGTCCGCCACAAGCGGCGCGTATTTGCCGTAGCACGCGAACGCGGTGCGGAGAAGCTTGTACACGAACGCCTTGTCGCTCTCCACGGCCGCCCCTTTGTCCTGCATCATCTCGCTGCGGTAGAGCGGCGGCAGCGACCAGCGGTATCCCTTGGCGAAAGCCTTGAGCGTGTCGCAGCAGACTGTCAATGAATATGCAAGGTCATCACACCAAAGAATGGACATGTCCTCAAGAATCTTGTCCAGTTCCTCGTTGTCAACGAACTCTTCTTCGAATATCATTGTGAACAGCCTCGTGTCCTCCTCCACCGAAGTCTCGGCCGAAGCCATATATTCCTTGAAATATTCCTTTGTCAGGATTGAGTCGTAAACACTTCTGACAAAGGCGTCGTACGGTTCCCATGAAAGCTTGCGGCGGGAGATTATCTTCTGGAAATCAGGATCCTGCTCCAGAAGCGGCGAAAGCGAGTTACGGACGAACTTCAGGTTCGGATTCCTCTCCTCCTCCGTCGGGTTGAACTTCTTCCTGGCGTTTTCTATCCTTGTCCGCGCCTCTGCCGTGAGGTACGGAATGATGTCAAGCATAAAGAGATACAGAGACCTCGTGGCTTCGCAGGACGCTTCCAGCAGCGCCTCGGCCTCGGGGAGAGTCATCGTAGGATTCTCCGCATAGCTGAAAAGTACTTTGAAAGCCTTTATTCGCAAGATTCGTCTGTTTAGCATAATTCCATTCAAAATTTTATGCAAAGATAACACACAATTTCAGATTTTTCTTAAATTTGTGCGGATAACAAAACATTCAGCGCAAGATGTACAAAGATGATTACGAGCGGCCGAACTACGCTGACCGCAACTCAGAGGACGTTTACTCCAAGCCTGTAAGGGCCGGAAAGAGGACGTATTTCTTCGATGTGAAGACCACCAAGGGCAACAACGACTACTACCTGACCATCACCGAAAGCAAGCGCAGGCAGGAGCAGGACGGAAGTTTCTCGTTCGACAAGCACAAGATATTCCTTTACAAGGAAGACTTCGACAAGTTCCAGGAAGGCCTTTCCGAGGTTTTGGCATACATGAAGGAAAACCTTCTTCCTGACGTGCCGGAGCACACTTACGAGCCATCCGACCGTACCGGCGCCGCGGACGGTTCCGACAACTCGTTCAGCGACGTGAAGTTCGAAGAGCTTTAGCGCCTCCTGAAATATTCACTGACATATTTTTTAATGGATATTTGTCCTTCCTTTTCGCGGGGAGGACATTTTCTTTTGTATTTTTCCTCATTAATGCCTAAATTAGAGGCTTGAAAGACATTTAGCGCGAACTTAATGTTAAACACATAAAACTATACTGAAATGAGCAAAGAAATGTCAAGACGCTCTTTCCTGAAGACAGGAACCGCCGTGGCCGCTGGCATCGCGGTCGCCCCGAACATCATCATCGCAGGTGAGAAGACTCCTAAGAAGGAGAAGAAAAAGAAGGTCGCGCCAAGCGACAAGCTCAACATCCTCGGTGTCGGCATCGGAGGACGCGGAGCGGCTGACCTCGCCGAAATGGAGACAGAAAACATCATCGGACTCTGCGACGTTGACTGGAAGTACGCCGACCACGTGTTCAACAAGTACCCACAGGCAAAGAAGTACAACGACTACCGTGTGATGTACGATGAGCTGCTCGACAAGGCTGACGCGGTTATGATCGCAACCGCCGACCACACCCACGCCATCATCGCCGCCCAGGCAATGGCAGCCGGAAAGCACGTTTACGTCGAGAAGCCTCTCACGCTTACCGTCTATGAGGCAAGGCTTCTGACCAAGCTTGCCGCCAAATACCGTGTAGCCACACAGATGGGTAACCAGGGCGCTTCAAACGCCGGCACGAGGAAGGCCATCGAATGGCTCTGGAACGGTGAGATCGGCGAGGTCAAGAGAGTTGACTGCTTCACGGACCGTCCTATATGGCCACAGGGTCTTGAAAGGCCTACAAAGGTGGAGGAAATCCCTTCCACACTCAACTGGGAATCATTCATCGGACCTGCCCCTATGCGTCCTTACAACTCGATCTACACCCCTTGGAACTTCCGCGGATGGTGGGATTTCGGAACAGGCGCCATGGGTGATATGGCCTGCCATATCATGCACGTTCCGTTCAAGGGTCTGAAACTCGGATACCCTACCAAGGTGGAGGCAAGCTCTACAAATGTGCTCACCGACTCCTGCCCAAGCGCAGAGATGATCCACCTCACCTTCCCGGCAAGGGAGAATATGGCCAAACTCGCCATGCCTGAGGTTGACATCCGCTGGTACGACGGTGGCTTCAAGCCTGAGAGACCTGAGGGACTTCCTGCAGGATTCGACCTGAACGTCAGCGGCGGTTGCAGCATCTTCTACGGAACAAAGGACATCATGATCGCCGGCACATACGGAAAGGATCCTATCCTCGTCTCTGGAAGGAAGCCTGAGGTGCCTCACGTTCTGCGTGAGATCACTGTCTCACACCAGCAGGACTGGATCCGCGCCTGCAAGGAAGATCCGGATTCAAGGATTCCAAGCGCGTCAGACTTCAGCGAGGCCGGTCCGTTCGTGGAGATGGTTGACCTCGGCGTGGCGGCTGTAAGGCTCCAGGCCCTCAACCAGGTTCTTGAGTGGGACGGACAGAAGATGGAGTTCACGAACATTCCTGCGGACGCCACCATCAAGATTCTTGAGAAGGACGGATTCTCCATCAAGGACGGCCACCCTACATTCAAGAACAAGTACACCGATCCGATGAACGCGCGCGAGTTCGCTGCCAGCCTGATCAAGCGTCAGTACCACAACGGCTACGAGCTTCCTGAGATGCCGGAATAATACCAATATTCGTAAAACAAACAAAATCAAATCAATAGAATCATGAAAAAGACTTTGATGTTCGCCGCCTGCGCGGCAATGGTCTTCTCTATGGTTTCCTGCAAGAACGGAAACAAAAAGGCCGCTGAAACCGCTACCGAGGAGCCAGCCGCTCCTGAGTACACAGTAGTTGAGAAAGAGCAGGTTGACCTGTCACAGTTTCCACAGGACGCTGACGGTTACTACGTGATCTTTGACGGAACCTCCACGAACGGTTGGAGAGGCTACGGCAAGGACGCTCTTCCTGCAAGGTGGTCAATCGAGGACGGTTGCCTCAAGTTCACGGGAACCGGCAGCGGCGAAGGCCAGACCGGAGAAGGCGGAGATGTCATCTTCGCGCACAAGTTCCAGAACTTCCAGCTTGAGCTCGAATGGAAGGTGTCCAAGGGCGGAAACTCTGGTATCTTCTACCTTGCTCAGGAAGTCACGACAAAGAAGGAGGACGGGACAGAGCGCTACGAGCCTATCTACATCTCCTCTCCTGAATATCAGGTGCTTGACAACGCAAACCATCCTGACGCACAGCTTGGTGTTGACGGCAACCGTCAGTCCGCTTCCCTTTACGATATGATCCCGGCCAAGCCACAGAACCAGAATCCTTACGGCGAGTGGAACAAGGCAAAGATCATGGTTTACAAAGGAACAGTTGTCCACGGACAGAATGATGCCAACGTTGTTGAGTACCATCTCTGGACCCAGCAGTGGACCGATATGCTCCAGGCTTCCAAGTTCTCTCAGGAGAAGTGGCCTCTCGCGTTCGAGCTCCTGAACAACTGTGGCGGCGAGAACCACGAAGGCTACATCGGTCTCCAGGATCACGGCGACGATGTTTGGTATCGTAACATCCGCGTAAAGGTTCTAGACTAATGAGAAAGTCAGCACTCATAATGGCAGCTTCGGTTCTTCTTCTCGGTGCGGTTTCCTGCTCCGAGAAGAAGGCTGATGAGCCTGTTAAAAAGGAGATCAGCGTCCAGCTTTACAGCATCAGAAGCGTGATCGGCAATCCGGAATTGTACGCCCAGAATCACGAGGAGGCGTTCAAGGCCCTCGCAGAGATGGGTTACACCTCGGTCGAGGCGGCCTGCTACTCAGACGGGAAACTCTATGGAGTCGATCCGGAGCAGTACAAGGCCGACCTTGAGGCAGCCGGACTCAAATCCCTTTCCACACACATAGGTCACAACCTTAGCGATGAGGAACTTGCCTCCGGTGACTTCACCGAGTCTATGAAGTGGTGGGTTCAGGCGATAGCGGCACACAAGGCAGCCGGTTGCAAGTACATTGTCTGCCCGAGCTTCAAAGTTCCAGAGACCCTCGCCGGCCTCAAGACCTACTGCGACTACTTCAACGCCATCGGAGCGAAATGCAGGGAGAACGGAATGCTCTTCGGTTATCACAACCACTCACACGAGTTCAAAAAGATCGAGGACACCGTCATCTATGAATATATGCTTGAGAACACCAATCCTGAGGACGTGTTCTTTGAGATGGATGTCTATTGGGCTGTGATGGGCAAGGCATATCCTGTCGAACTCTTCAGGAAATACCCGGGACGCTTCACCCTTCTCCACATCAAGGATCACCGTGAGCTCGGCGAGAGCGGAATGGTTGGCTTCGACGCCATATTCAAGAATGCGGACATCGCGGGGATGAAGGATTTTGTGGTTGAGATCGAGGCGTTTACCAATGACGACTGGAAGGAAAGTATGAAGATGTGCGCTGACTATCTTCTTAATTCGGACTTCGTCAAAGCGACCTACGAGGAATAATATTCCTTAATACTTATAAATAGAACGGCTGGAATATGATTTCCGACCGTTCTTTTTGTATGCCCATATATTCTTGCATTCACAAGTATTCCGGCAAAACGAGAAATATTAACATAATTTTAGTATATTTGAAACTTTAGACTAATTGTTAATTTTATTACAAAGTTTCTTAGACATATTCAATTATGGACAAGATTCTACTTAGGAATATTACTTTGAACGAACGTCAGGTTGACATCACAATCGCTGACGGACTGATCCAAAGGATAGCGCCGCACTCCGAAGAGTACAGGGAGGCAGCCTCGGGAGTAGAGGCTCTGGACTGCACAGGCAAGGTAGCGGTTCCGGGATTCATAAATATGCACACACACGCCGCCATGTCCCTTATGAGGGGTGTCGGCGAGGATATGGTCCTTCAGGACTGGCTGAAGCACATCTGGGCCATTGAGTCGAAACTGGACGCTCCGTTCATCTATTGGGGTACGAAGGCCGCCGCGCTTGAGATGATCAAGACTGGAACCACAACATTCAACGACCATTACTGGTTCTCACCTACAGCAAGGATCGCGGCCTCGGAAATGGATCTGCGAGCAGCCGTCTCCTACCTGTTCCTGAACCACAACGACCCGGCTGAGGCCGAGAGGGAAAAGGAGCAGTGCATCAAGATGCACGAGACGGTGCCACAATGGGGGACAAGGTCTATCTTCACGATAGGTATCCACTCTATCTACTCTGTCAATGAGGAGCTTATCCTGTGGGCCACTGAATATGCCCGCAAGCACGGTCTTAAGATCCACATCCATCTTGCCGAGTCGGAGCGCGAGGATCTGGACTGCAAGGCGGCGCACGGCGGTCTCTCACCTGTCGAGTACCTTGAGGCCCTCGGTGTGCTGGGGCCGGATGTCATCGCCGCCCACACGCTCTGGCTGTCCGAGCACGACATCGAACTTCTTGGCAAGTACCATGTGAACTGCGTGCATAACATCAATTCCAACACCAAGCTGGCGTCAGGCTACAAGTTCAAGTGGAAAGAGCTGACTGATGCCGGGGCGAATGTCTGCCTCGGAACCGACGGATGCGCGTCATCCAACAATCTTGACATGCTTGAGACGATGAAGACCACGGCCTTGTTCCAGAAAGCATGGAGAAAAGACCCTTCCGCCCTGCCTTTGCAGACGCTCATGGACATGGCAACCGTCAACGGAGCAAAGGCATTAGGCTTGAAAACCGGAAAGATAGAAGAGGGCTACGAAGCTGACATCCAGATTGTTGACACAGACAACACCTTTTTCCTCTCCCCCGGCCCGTTCCTCGCGAACTTCATCTACTCGGCGCACAGCGACTGCGTCACCTCTCTCATCTCAGGAGGAAAATTCGTGATGCGCGACCGCAATGTGTTCGGAGAAAAGATGATTCTCAAGGGAGCGCGCACGGTTCTTAATGAAATAAACTATAAACAATAACCGGCCGCAGACGCAATGCGGCAATCAATGAATATAATAAATATGGATCCAAGAGCAGAAAGAATCTACGGAGCCGCTGAATATGTCAGACAGCAGATTGGCGACCTCAAACCGGAAGTCGGCATCGTGCTTGGCAGCGGCCTTGGAAAACTTGCGGACAGCATAAGCGATCCGCTGACAATACCTTACAAGACAATCCCGGGATTCCCGGTCTCCACGGCGATAGGCCACAAGGGCAACTTCATCGTGGGCAAGCTGGGCGGCAAGACGGTCATCGCCATGCAGGGACGAATCCACTTCTACGAAGGCTACCCGATGGAACTTGTCACGCTTCCTATCCGCGTGATGAAGGTCATCGGAATCAAGTACCTGTTCGTGTCCAACGCCGCCGGCGGTGTCAACTACAACTTCAAGGTCGGAGACCTGATGATCATCACCGATCACATCAACCAGCTGCCTAATCCGCTGATAGGTCCGAATCTGGAGGATTTCGGGCCAAGATTCCCTGACATGACGAGACCTTACGACCTGAGGCTCATCGCAAAAGCCGAGGAGATCGCCGTACAGATGGGCATCAAGCTCCACAATGGTGTCTACTACGGAGGAACCGGTCCTACCTACGAGACTCCAGCCGAGTACAAGTACATCCGCACCATCGGAGGTGACGCTACCGGCATGTCCACGGTTCCGGAAGTCATCGTGGCAAGGCATTCGGATATTCCGGTGTTCGGAGTCTCGGTGATAACCAACGAGGCGCATGATGACTATGCTCCTGACTATGTGAACGACGGGGACGATGTCGTGAAGGCGGCGGACGCGGCGGCGGACAGGATGTGCGCGCTGTTCACAAGGATGATAGAATCGCTGTAATATTCATTGGCAATGAAATACGCTTACATCCTGTATTTTGTGTTCGCCGTGTTCATCATCGGATTCGGCTCCGCGCTTTTGATAAACGGCATGCCGATTTCGTGGAAGATCGTCTGCATCCTGCTTATCGGGGTTTATTTCCTCTACCGCGGGATCGCGACCTGCGTCAACCAGAAACGCCGCCGCGAGCGTGAGGAGATCGACAACGGGAACGATCCGGCTAACGCATAATATTATATAGGTCACTGAGCTTGTCGAAGTGACTTAATTTCAAACAACATAATAATGGATTTAGGACTCTTCAGAGTGGCCGCCGCAGTGCCAAGGGTAAAGGTGGCGGATGTTGAATATAACGCCGAGTCAATCTGCAGACTGACAGGAAAGGCCGAAGAGGAAGGTGCCTCGCTGGTGGTCTTCCCCGAACTATCGATAACCGGTTACACCTGCCTTGACCTCTTCGGACAGAACCTTCTGCTGACCAAGTCGGAAGAGGCTGTCGGAAAGATAAAGGACTTCACCAGAGGCAAGCACATCACCGTCGTGATCGGAGCCCCGGTCCGTTTCAGAGGCCGTCTCTACAACTGTGCCATCGTTCTGCGTAACGGGGGCATCAAAGGCATCGTGCCGAAGATCTACCTCCCGACCTACGCCGAGTTCGACGAGGGACGCTGGTTCGCCTCCGGATCGGATTTCCTTGGACCTGACAACTCGGCCACAGGACGTTTCGTGGACGACGGCAAGGACTATTACAGAGACGGTTTCGACTCGATCATCAAATACTGCGGCCACAGGTGCAACATCTCCCCTAACCTGCTGTTCACCGTCGGTAACGCCACGTTCGGAATCGAGATCTGCGAGGATTTCTGGACTCCGATCCCGCCGTCATCATTCCTCGCCCCTTCAGGCGCGCAGGTTATAGTGAACATCTCTGCATCCAATGAGGTGATGACCAAACACCAACAGCGTAAAGAACTGATTTCCAACCAGTCAGGACGTACCGTCTCAGGTTACATCTACTGCTCGGCAGGCTATGGCGAGTCTTCAATGGACACCGTCTATGGCGGATCTTCCATCATCTGCGAGAACGGCAGGGTGCTTTCCGAGAACGAAAGGTTCCAGTTGCACGACACGATGATATTCGCTGATCTTGATATCGAGAGACTCAACGTGCTGCGCCAGAAGAAGAACTCGTTCCGAGGAATGACGCCTGACGGAACCTCCGCCTGTGAATATTCAGGATTATATTCCTGCTTCGACCTTGGTCCTGCGGCACCGACTGACTTTGACAGGAAGTTCTACCGCTACGTCGAGCCGCATCCGTTCCTTCCGGAAGGTGATCCGGCCGAGATAGCCGAGCGTTCCAAGGAGATTCTTCAGATCCAGACGACCGGACTCATCGCCCGCCTTGAGCATATAAACTGCAAAAAGGCTGTTCTGGGAATATCCGGCGGCCTCGACAGCACGCTGGCGCTTCTGGTGACGGTCATGGCTTTCGACAAACTGGGAATTCCGAGAGAGAATGTCATCGGAATCACAATGCCGGGACTTGGAACAACCCACCGCACGAAGTCCAACGCAGTGGATCTGATGGAGGTTCTTGGCGTGACGACACGTGAGATCTCAGTTGTAGCTGCCGTGGAGCAGCATTTCAAGGACATCGGCCACGATCCGAAAGTGATGGATTCCACCTACGAGAACGCCCAGGCCCGCGAAAGGACCCAAATCCTGATGGATATCGCCAACCAGGAGAACGGCCTTGTGATCGGTACCGGAGACCTTTCGGAGCTGGCACTCGGCTGGTGCACCTACAACGGTGACCATATGTCGATGTACGCCGTCAACGCTTCCGTGCCGAAGACCTTGATAAAATACCTTGTCCGCTGGGCAGCCAAGAATGTGTTCACAGACGCGGCCACAAACGGAGGAAGATCCGCGGCCGAGATTCTCATAGACATCGCGGAAACCCCTATCAGTCCGGAACTTACCCCGGCTGACTCAAAGGGACAGATCAAGCAGAAGACCGAGGACCTGATCGGCCCGTACGAACTGCACGACTTCTTCATCTACAACTTCATCAGGTACGGTTACTCTCCTGTGAAGATTTTCCATCTGGCCTGCAAGGCGTTCGGAGAAGCCGAGAACGGGGAGGATCGTTCCGGAAAGAATGTGGTAAGGCATCCTGACGTGACCTTCGACAAGGCCACGATCCTGAAGTGGCTGAGAAAGTTCTACTGGAGGTTCTTCAGCCAGCAGTTCAAGAGGTCCTGTATGCCGGACGGCCCGAAGATCAGTCTCGTGAGCTTCTCGCCGCGCGGGGACTGGCGAATGCCTTCCGACGCCCAGGTTCAGCTCTGGATTTCGGAGCTGGATAAGATCGAACTATAATTTTGATCATCTTCATAAAACTCCGGCCCTTAGACCAGCTCAAGGGCCGAAGTTTTATTATTGGGCACCGTGGCACATAACCTATTATAAATCATCCTATTAAGCATTCACCTTAGGTAAGATTCAACTAAAGGAGAACGTTATTCTCTCTGTCTTTCAATCATTTATCCGCCACGCTGAAATGAGATATTCATTCGTAATTATTTCTATCGCCGAGACCATCTTCCAAAGATGCTCCAAAAGAAATCGAAAGGTATTGCCGTGGCAGATAGTGGCATTCGCATAAACAGTCAAGGAACAGGATTTGCGAAAGTAACGTGGATTTACGATATTTGGGAAAAGAAAGATTATGAGCCAGTTTGACACTTGCTTTTTCGAGAGATACGCGAAGATCTCGCTGGAGACGCTTCTGGACCGGAGGTTCGCGGAGTTGCTGAACAAGGATCGGCCGGATTTGCAGAGTCCGGACGGAGTTTCGTTGGGCATTGAGGTGACGAGGGCGATGCCGGAGACCAAGGAGGCGGCGCAGTCTATGATCAAGGAGGTGGCCGGCGTGGCACCGATTCCGGAAGACCGGGAGGACTTCGACACGATCCTCTCATCGGGCTACGGTTACGGTCTTCAGGGAGGACGATACGTCGGAACCAAGGAATACGACTACTGGTCGATGGCGCTGCCGATGCGCCGGATTATCGAGAGCAAGGTCCGCAAGGCCGGGGATGGCTTCTACGGTTCATTCAAGACCCTTGACCTGTATGTATTCTGCAAGGACAGCCTGAGCGAGATCGATGTGCTGGACATCCTGCGTTACACAATGAGGCTTCAGGAGGGGCAGGAGGCTAAATACAACTGTCTCTACCTCTCCGAGATCAGCGGCCTTGATGTCTGCAACCTGACCGGTGACATCTCCGACACCTACCGTGTCGCCCGCCACCCGATCTCATCCGACCTCCGGAAGGAGTTCTTCCACAAGGCTTTGCAACAGTAAAATTTCGGAACATTATATGAATATTCGGAAAAACAGTGGTTGGTTGATACACATCGCGATCTGGGCGGTGATCCTTGCGATGCCGTTCTTCTCGCCCCAACCGGGAAGGGCGCTTCACGGAGGACTGGACTATTCCAGGTTCCTGCCTGTAACGATTTCATTTGTCATAGTGTTCTACACCAACTACTTATTTCTGATAAAGCACTTCCTCTCCAACAAGAGGTTCGGGGCGTTCCTGTTCTGGAACATGCTTTTGATCACCAAGGTCAGCATCGGGGTCCATCTCTTTTTCAGGTACCTCATCTCGCCGGACATCGCCCCTCCACATCACTCCACACTCGACACAATCAGTTTCACTTTCCGCAACACGGTGATCTATATGGCGATAGTGGGCATCGCGGTGGCGGTAAAGATGACAACCGAATGGTACAACAACGAGGCGCAGCGCAAGGAAATAGAGAAGAACCAGGCGGAGGCCGAGTTGGCTAACCTCAAGAACCAGGTCAACCCGCATTTCCTTTTCAACACCCTGAACAACATCTACTCGCTGATCCAGATAGACCCCGCACAGGCACAGGAGGCCGTCCACGACCTCAGCGGAATGTTGCGCTACGTCCTCTACGAAAGCCAGAAAGACACCGTGCCTCTCGCCAAGGAATGCGAATTCCTCAATGAATATGTCAAACTGATGGGCGCACGGCTAACTTCTGGAGTAAAGCTGGAAGTATCACTGCCAAGTTCTCTGTCAAACAGGCAAATAGCTCCGCTACTCTTCATACCGCTCGTTGAGAACGCCTTCAAGCACGGCATAAGTGACACGGATGAATCCTTCATCAGGATCGAGCTCAAGGAAGACGGGGAATATGTCACCTGCCTCGTCGAGAACAGCTGCTTCCCGAAGGACGACACAGACCGTAGCGGATCAGGAATAGGAATCACGAACCTCAAACGCAGACTTGACCTGCTCTACCCTGGAGCATATTCATTTGAATATGGCAGGGTGCAGAGCGTTTACCGTAGTCTGCTCAGGATCAGGGCAGGAATATGAACACGATCAGTTGCATAGTCGTTGACGATGAGCCTTTGGCGGTAAGGCTGATGGAATCTTACGTCGCAAAGACTCCGTTCCTCTCGCTCAAAGGTAGTTTCACGAGCGGAACGGCTGCATATTCATTTCTTCAGGACAATCCGGTGGATCTGCTGTTCTGCGACATCCAGATGCCGAACCTGAGCGGGATGGATCTTTCACGGATGCTGCCGGAGAGGACCAGGATCATATTCACAACCGCTTTCAGTGAATATGCCGTCGAGGGATTTAAAGTGCGGGCTTTAGACTACCTTCTGAAACCTATTTCTTACGATGATTTTCTTTCAGCGACAGTCAAGGCCAAGGAATATTTTGAGGTCACTGAGCCTGCCGAAGTGACCGAACAACGAAAAATCAAAAGCATCTTCGTAAAAACCGAGTACAGACTCCAGCAGATCGATCTGGACAGAATCACCTACATCGAAGGCCTTAAGGACTATGTGAAAATACATTTGAACAACGGCACGGCTCCAATCCTGTCTCTTATGCGCCTGAAAGCCCTTGAGGATACTCTCCCGAAAGAGGATTTCGTCCGCGTCCACAAATCATTCATAGTCCGTCTGGCCGCGATTGAAGCCATCGAGCGCAACCACATCCTCATCGGCCCTTCACGCATTCCTATCGGAGACACCTATCAGACGGCTCTCTACCAAGCCCTTTCCGGCTCCTTCCTCCTTCTTGGCGGCAAAGGATGAGGGTCGTGGCACACAACTGATTGAATATGAATGCAAAAAGCAATGTCGTGGTGTTGCAGGCTGCACCACGAAACCATTTTTTTAATTGATAATCAGGGCATTATCCGCCAACGCCTCTATGACCTGCGGGAAGTGCTCCATTTCAAGGGCATGTTCCTTGGCGGCGATGTCGTCGGGAGTGTCATCGGGACTGATCGGAGTGCGGAACTGAGCGATGATCCCGCCACTGTCAACCTTGCCGCTTACCCAATGGACGGTCATTCCGGTCTCGGTCTCCCCCGCCGCCTTGACAGCCTCGTGGACATGATGACCGTACATGCCCATGCCTCCGAATTTCGGCAGAAGGGCGGGATGAAGGTTGATCATCCTGTGGTCATATTCATGGATCAGGAAGTCCGGGATGACAAGGAGGAAACCTGCCAGAACGATGAAGTCGATTGAATATTCCTTCATCAGAGGCAGGACAACATCCTCCCTGTTCAAGTCCGCCTTTGGAAGCACACGTGTCGGAACGCCGAGCCTTTCGGCTTTCTCAAGGGCCGGGATTCCGGTCTTGTTCGCAACGACAAGGGCGACATTCACCTTATCTGAATCCTTGAAGTATCTTATTATGTTCTCGCAGTTTGAGCCACCGCCAGACACGAATATCGCTAAATTTATCATCTACAATTATTTATCCATAGTAGGCATCTGACGGATGTTGAGATCGCGCTGAGGGAACGGAATCTCTATTCCGGCCTCGTTCAACGCATTGTAGATCCGCTCGTTGGCGGCGGCGATGTAGCCAGTGCGCTGCTCAACCAGAATGTACTGCTTCACAACCAGATCAACGCTGCTGTCACCGAAGCCGTTCAGGACAACCTGGATTCCGTACTTCTCCTCGACCACCTGACGACCGAACTTGTCAGGCTTGCACAACGGAGCCAAAGCCTTGAGAATAACCTTCCTCGCATGATCCACATCCGTTCCGTAAGCCACACCTACAGGCAGACCGAGGAACTCGTAGGAATTGTTGCGGGTCAGGTTCTTGAAGTTCTTGGCGAACAGGGAACTGTTAGGGAAAGCCATGATGCTTCCGTCAACAGCCTCGATCTGAGTGCTTTGGTACGTTATGTTGTCCACCTTTCCCCGGATTCCGTCACACTCGATGTAATCCCCGACGCGAAGACGGCCTGACATCAGCTGCACTCCGTAGAAGAAGTTGTTCAGGATGTCCTTCATTGCGAAACCGAGACCAGCCGCAAGACCGGCTGTAATCACGGACAGAGACTTCGTCGGGATATTCAAAAGCGAGATTGTCACTATGAAATAAGTGCCCCAAGCCAGGATCCCAATCACATTGTTGGCCAGAGTCAGGTTCAACTCGTTCTCACGGATCATCGAAGCCCCGGTCTGCCTGAGGGTCTTGCGCAATTTGTAAATCCTGTAAAGAGCCCTCGCCACATAACAGATGTACTTGAAGACATAGAACAATCCGGCTGCCAGAACCATCTTGGAAACAGACAGATGCAGGTACTCGTAGTTGAAGAACGGGTAGAAGAACATGTCCATGCAGATTTCCGTGAGGTCAAACACCTCTGACGCCATGTAGAGACAGAATGGAATCGACAGCAGGTAAAGCACCGGAATCAGCACCATCTCCACGAGGTCATAGAGCCAGGTGACAAGAATGAAAGACCCCTTGTCCTTGCCGACATCGTTCTGATGCTTGAGCCTGTAGGCCCGCACAAGGATGTCAACCCTCTTGTGACGGTATTTTTTGAGCAGGTCATCACAAGCCACAATCAACTGGAGCACAGTCAACTGGAAGATCCACCAGATATAGACCTGCAGGCCGAGCAGACTGTAGCCCACGATGGAGATGACAAAAGTAATGGCCGTCACGACAAAAGATGCGATGGCGTAGGAATTGTCGCTCTTCGGCACCTTCGGTCCGTTGCGGTGGATCGAAGCCCACTGCCAGAAGCCGAACGCGATCAGAAGCGGCGGGAAGATCAACGCGATCAAGCTGTTAGGTATGAATATGATCCTGAACGTGATGACCACCAGTCCCATCAGCATTATCGGGGTGTAGATCCGCATTCCGTAGTTGAGCTGCTTGCTGTCATGACGGATCAGAAGCGAGGTCAGCACGGCGATCAGCAGCAGCGCGAACTCGATCAAAAGCCCCGCAGCCATCATGAAGAAATGCGATGTCAAGGAGATATTCTTCGCGACAGCGATGACAACCACAAACAGAATGGCGGCTCCAAGCATGAATATGGCAGCCTCCCTCTTGCGGAACCTCTCAGTCCGGAAGTATTTGACGCGCTGCATCAACATCTTGACAATCAACATGCTGAGCAGCGTGGCTATCGCAAGGTAGATCAGCACCATGAACGAGAATCCGATGACCATCGGTCCCCTCCACTCGCTCTTCACATCCGTGAAATAAGCCCTGCCGTATTTGTCATTGAAATCCTTCGCGGCCCTCGACGCATAAGACCTGACATGAGTCAATATTTTCCAGAAATTATCCTGTCCCTCAATGAATATCTTCTTCTGGACCATCTTGTAGCGTTCCTGAGCATAGTCGTAGGCCTCTTTAAGCCGCTTGTCTGTGGTCTCATAATATTCATTGTCCTCGATCATGTGGTCACGGATGTCCGTGAACATCTTCAGCAGCCTTGTTGAATAGAAAAGGCAACTGTCTCTGGCCACCTGAGACAGGCTGTCAAGATGAAAAGTACCATGCTCGTGCTCTTCCTCAAGCCCGGCAAAATGATTGTGGCCGGCATGCTCCGGATCGTCCGAGTGGGCATCCGTGTAGGAGTCGTTCGGAAGGATATGACTCTGGAGCGTCGAGGCCAAGGAGTCCAGCAATGCCGGTCCACCAAGGCTGTCCGGCAGCTCAACCAGTTCAGGAGGAAGCACTTTCAGAGCCATGACCAGCCTGTCGTACCGGTCAATCTCCACATTGAGGTAAGAGATGATGTTGTCGTACGGCATCCGGCTCTGCGTGAAGCTATGGTACTGGTCGGTGACCTGCTGAAGAGCGTAAGTGAGATCGAACGTGAAGTCCTGCTTCTGCGAGTACAGCATCAACGACAGCTCGTTGCAGCTTTGTATGAGATGCACCAGCTCCTCGTGCTGCTGATCATCCTGAGACTCGAAGGACATCTGGTTCTTCTCCATCTCGATGTAAGCCTTTCGCAACTCATAACGCAGCACCTGAAGCGTCTGCGCCAGATCCTTCTCGTTGAACACCGCAAGCGAGGAAACCGAAGCAATCAGGAACAGGACCGCCGCCAAAGCTATTCTTTTGAATATTCTCATTTTCGTTTCTTGTTGTATGAATACAAAAATAGCAAATATATCCTTAATCAGCATGAAATTTGCACCTCCCTCGCCGACCAAATTGATAATTGTATGAGAACTTTTCATAGTCACCGGCGGATAGTTCTAGCCTTTGCCCTGTTTGCCTGCCTTTCCGCTCTCTCCCAAGCACAGGAGAGGAAAATCGACACCCTACAAAGAATCGAGTCCAAAGACACGCTCCTGTTCCAGCCATTGTTCAGCGAAAACGCCGCTGGGCTGAAAGTTGTCAGGATGACCGATAGCCCATACGTCCGGAACTCGAAGATGGAGATGGACCGGGACGGGAACGTCTGGAAGGTTTTCACGGCCGACGGACTGGATGTGCTGATGAACGTCCGCTATCTGAAGCACTACGGACAATACTACCGCCTGGACCTTTATATTCAGAACAACACAGACAGGCCTGTCAAGTACGACTTCAAGAACACCTCTGTCGCATCCAGAATGGGACCTGTCAAAGTTTTCCGGCAAAGGGGTTATCTGAACAGAATCGGTGCCCAAAAGACCGCCAAGACCATAGGAATAGGAATCGGCACGCTGTTCGTGACATTTGTGATGGCCGCGATCGTGCGTGGGGATCCAGATGACAGGGATTCCCTGGCCGAGGACCTGCTGAGGGATCTTGGAGGCACGGCCATCGAGGAGGCGGGGTTCATAGCCACCATGGCCATGGCTGACAGTGAGTCGGAGGACATGGCACGGATCGAACGGAGCTGCATCGGCTACCTCGGAGACTACACGATACGGCCGAGACACGCCATTGAGGGGCATGCCTACGCCAAATACAAAAAGGGAGCGGATTCCATTGAAATCACGCTCCCGATAGGCGAAAAGAAATATGTCTTCAACTGGGACACCACCTCATTGGTGAATATCACAGAGGATCTTTAGTTCTGGGTGTCCCAAATCTTGGTCTCGTTACAGGTGATCATGAGTGACTGCCCGCCGCAACTCATCCTGAAATCTCCGGCCTCCAGACGCCACTTTCCGTCAGCCCCCACAAACGCGAGTTCCTTTGCCGGAACCGTGAACGAAACAACCTTGCTCTCCCCCGGCGCAAGATCAACCTTGGCGAACTCACGCAGACGCTTCACATCAGGTATCATACTGGCCACAATATCACTTGAATATAGCAGGACAGCCTCCTTGCCGTTGTGCGAGCCGGTGTTCGCCACAGTCACCTCGAACTTAAGGTCATCCCCGGCGGCGAACTCTGAGCCATTCAGACATTTGAATTCTGAATATTCAAAAGTAGTGTAACTGAGCCCATATCCGAATGGCCACTGCACATCCATAACCGCATCGTAGTTATATTCCCCGGCCATTGTCTCACGGCTCTCGCTGACCTTGTAGTCGTAGGTGTGGAGTGAGTTGACATATTTAGGATAGGTGAACGGCAGCTTTCCGCTGAAATTCTCCTCTCCGGACATCAAGGCAGCAAGCGCGTCGCCACCATAATTGCCAGGAAGCATCACATCAACCACAGCCTTAGCCAACGGCTCGATCTCGCGCAGAACCCTCGGACGCCCCTCGTTCAGTACAAGTATTATAGGCTTGCCGGTCTTTGACAACGCCTTCACCAATTCCTTCTGGTTAGCTGACAGATTCAGGTCATCAATGTTGCCTGGAGTCTCGCAATAGCTGTTCTCACCGACACAGGCGACTATCACATCCACCTTCGAGGCTGCGGCCACGGCCTTGGCGATCTGAGGAGCATATTCCTTCTGCCAAGCGCCTGTAGCCCAACGGTCCGTCTCATCGTAAACCACACCAGGCTCGAAAATAACGTTCTTCTCGCCAAATTTCTGAGCCAGAGCCTCGTAGATTGTGTTGAAATCGCCGGCGAATCTGTCGGCGTCACCCTGCCAAGTGTAAGACCAACCTCCGTTCAAAGCCCTCATAGAGTTGGCGTTAGGCCCTGTCACAAGGATCTTCCTGCCATATTCAAGAGGAAGGATATTGCCTTCATTCTTGAGGAGCACCTCGGACTCCACCGCCGCGGCGTAGGAAGCGTCCAGGAACTCCTTGCAGCCGAACTTGTCATAACCGCTGACATCCCAGGTCGGATTGTCGAACAGGCCGAGACGGAATTTAAGGCGGAGAACCCTGCGGACTGCGTCATCTATCCTGGACATCGGAATCAGACCGGACTCGACAACCTCCTTCAGTTCAAGGCAGCAATCAGGGTCGTTCGGTTCCATAATCATATCGATTCCAGCGTTGATGCCCATAGCGAGGGCTTCCTTCCTGTCCTTGGCGACGTGATCCCTTTCGTACAGATTGTTGATGTCGGCCCAGTCGGTGACGATGAGGCCATCCCAATCCAGACCGTCCTTGACCCAACCGGTAAGAAGTCCCTTATTGGCGTGCGTAGGGATTCCGTTGATCGAGGCTGAATTGACCATCAGGGTAAGCGCACCGGCCTCAAGGCAGTCCTTGAACGGGCGGAAGAACTTTTCCCTAAGATCATTCCCAGCCACGATCGCAGGAGTCCTGTCCTTGCCTGAAACCGGCACACCGTAGGCCATAAAATGCTTTATACTTACGGCAACGTGCTTGTCGTCAATATGATTCGGATCCTCTCCCTGAAGGGCTTTCGTCTCGGCCACCGCCATCTCAGCGTTCAGGTAAGGGTCTTCACCATAACTCTCCCACTGCCTTGGCCAGACCGGATTCCGGCCGAGGTCCATCACCGGAGAGAACACCCAAGGAACCATAGCGGCCCTTGTCTCGTAAGCCATAGCCTCACCCATCGCACGGGCATATTCACGATTGAATGTCGCCGCGAGGTTTATCTCCTGCGGGAAAAAGGTTCCGTCGTTCAGGTAGCTTGCGCCGTGGATCATATCAAGACCATAGATGCAAGGGATTCCGATCTCCTCCATAGACTTTTTCTGGATCTCGCCCACAAGCTGAGCCGTCAGCTCACGTGACTGAGCGACATCTCCGAATGTGTTCAGGATGGAGCCGACCTTCATCTCGCCGATGACCTTCTGGAGTTTCTCCGGATCGAGAGTCACTCCTCCCGGTGCCGTCACCGTAGAGGATGTCAACTGTACCATCTGGCCCACCTTTTCGGTGAGATCCATTTCTTTCAGCACCTTCTCGACTTTCGCCTCGATCTCGGCGTCACGGCCGATGGCTGGAGAAACAGAAGACGCATCACGTTGTCCGCAGCCCTGAACAAACAGCAGCGCGGCGGCAAGGGGCAATAGATAAATAATCTTCTTCATTGTATTAAATTATGACTTTAGCAAGCGTAATAATTGTCTCTGATTCAGCACACTTACATAAAAATCCGTGATTTTTACGCCAGTCACTTAAGAAAGAAACAGTTTTTTAGAGGAAATATTACTGAGTGACTGTTACTTTCAGAGTGTCGATCATTTGCCTGTAGTACCTGAAAGTAGAGTCAAGAGCTGCCATGTTCTCCGGTTTGATCGGCTCGGAAGGAGGTGAGTCCATCTTCAAAGGATTGATTGCCGTACCGTTTTTCCAGACACGGAAATCCAGATGAGGCCCGGTTGAGAGTCCTGTGGAGCCTACATAGCCTATCACGTCCCCTTGACGCACCCTCGCTCCGGCCTTGATTCCGGCACCGTAACGGGACAAGTGCATATAGCTGGTGGTATAAACAGAGTTATGTCTGATTTTCACGGTGTTTCCACCTCCGTTTGTCCATCCGGCACTCACAACCGTACCGTCACCGATTGTCATCACCGGAGTGCCCACGGGAGCCGCGTAATCGACTGCTGTATGCGCCCTCACACGCCCGGTCACAGGATGCTTCCGATGATAGGAGAAACCGGAACTGATCCTGGTGAACTTCAGCGGAGCCTTGAGGAAGGCCTTACGCAAGCTCTCCCCTTTCTCATTCCAATAGAGGTTACCATGATCTCCTTGATCAAACATAATAGCAGGAATCATCTTTTCCTCACGGATATACTCCGCGTAATATATTGTGTCAACGGCTATTATCTCGTCATCACACTTTCTTTGCTCGTAAAGCACCCTGAAACGGTCTCCGGGCTGAAGTCCGAAGAAGTCAACCGACCAGGCATAGATCTCAGAAAGCGGCACAATCAACTGAGGGGAGCTGCCAGCCGCCAACATATCGTTCCAAAGGGACGATTTGATCGTCACATCGGTGTACTCTCTTGTGCTCTCGACAGGTTTGGACCATTCCCAGACCTCAAAAGGATCGGTCGTGCGGAAAACCACACGGTCAATCTTGTTGCGCTCATAGACGACATATTTCAGCATCGGCCCGACAGCGCTTCCTGTTCCGCTTGTGTCAAACTGGTAATATGCCTGGACCTTGTTGCCGGCTCGCATCTTACGGACATCGAAAATTGTGTCGCAGGCAGCGGCCATCTTCATCGCATCGTTCATCGAAAGCCCCAGACGGCACATCAGTCCAGTGAATGTCTCACCATTGCGGACAACATCCTCGGAAAGATCCAAGGAATCCGGCCAGAAGCCCAACGGAGGAAGTGTATCCTTCACTTCCTCAATCACTTCTGATTCAACGTCCTCAGTCTTTCTCTTGCATCCCGGAGAAAGAACAGCGAGAGAAAGGACTAAAAAAACAAAAAGAATAGAAAAATATTTTTTTAGCATAATCGCAAATTTAAGAAAAACCACCGTAAAGACCCTCGCTATATAAAAAAAATTGGCCAATTTTGCATTCCAAAAAAATCGGCCGTCTTATGCAAGAATTTGATTTTCGTGAATTTTGTAAAGTCGGTTATAGTTAAACCGTATAAGACAAGTTAAATTTTAAGGAATATACATATTTGAACCAAACTATTTTGAATATGAAATCTTATGACCGGCTGCTTGCAGCCATCGTTCTGTCGGCATTGATGCTGACGTCCGTCTTCACTTACGAGATGTCGGCGCAAAACCAGCGTATAAAGGTCACGGTGAGCGGCCACATCACGGACAAGGCCTCCGGCGAGACCCTTATCGGGGCCGGGGTGCTCACTGAAGGCGCGGGAGCCGCAACGAACAACTACGGATTTTACACGCTGACGATTCCGCAAGGTAAACATCTGACACTGAGATATTCATACGTAGGTTATGACGACGCCACCGTCACGCTCGACCTGCTCCGAGACACCACAATCAACGTTGCCTTGAAAGCGAACACCGAAATCAAGGAAGCTGTTGTCTCGGCACAAAGGGAATCCGGAATCATGGCCACGAAGATGAGCGCGATCGAGATTCCTATGAATATGATCAAGAACACCCCGGTGCTCTTCGGCGAGGCCGATGTCCTGAAGACAATCCAGCTGATGCCGGGAGTGCAGAGCGGTGCCGAGGGCTTTTCGGGAATATATGTGCGCGGAGGCGGGCCGGACGAGAACCTGCTTCTACTGGACGGGATCTCTCTCTACAATGCCGAGCATATGCTGGGTCTCTTCTCAATCTTCCAACCGGAGGCCGTGAAGAAAGTGACGCTTTACAAAGGCTCGTTCCCGGCCCGTTACGGAGGCAGGACATCCAGCATCATCGACGTGAGAACCAACGACGGAAACCTTCAGGAGACTCACGGGACGATCGGTGTCGGTGTCCTGTGCGACAAGTTCCACCTCGAAGGGCCGATCGCCAAAGGCAGGACGGCATATTCCATCAGCGCCAGAGGGATGCACACTTTCCTGTTCGATGGTATATTCAGAGCAGCGAACATTCCGGCAAACTACTATTTCTATGATCTCAACGGCAAGGTTACACATCGGTTCAGCGATCGGGACAGGCTGTTCCTCAACGCCTATTATGGACGAGACATATTCTACTACAAAGACAATGAAGGCGATGTCATCATCGACGGGATCGAGAACAAAACCGAGTTCGACGACAAGACCTACATCAGATGGGGCAACCTTCTCACATCCGCAAGATGGAATCACGTCTTCAACGGAAGGCTGTTTTCGAACACGACTGTGGCCTTCACGGACTACCGGATGCGAATGGGCTACAACTCTACGGAAAAGAGTGAGAACTCGAAATATTCCTACAAGTTCGATTATGGTTCCGGAATAAAGGACATCACCGCCAAGATTGATTTTGACTACACCCCGACACCTCGGCACCTCATCAAATTCGGAGGTGAATATGTAGGCCACACTTACATCCCGGAGACGTACACGACCGTCGAGAAGGAGAACGACAAAGGTCAGATGGTGACCGACACGACATATTCCAATAATAAGGAAAAGAACCGTTCAGGCCACGAGTTATCCGCTTACATCGAGGATGATTTCACGATAGGCAAACGGTTGACACTCAACCCTGGAATCCACCTCGCTATGTTCCGGACCAGCGGCAAGACCTATTGGTCACCCGAGCCGAGAATGTCGGCGAAATTCGATTTCGGCAAAGGGATCAGCGCCAAGGCGGCATATTCAAGGATGTCGCAGTACGTCCACTTGTTATCCTCATCGAAGATTACTCTCCCGATTGACCTTTGGGTGCCTATCACCAAGAACATCAGGCCGGTGACGGCGGATCAATACTCATTGGGGTTGTACTACAACGGCCTGCCGGGTTGGGAGTTTTCCGTCGAGGGCTACTGGAAGGACATGCACAATGTGCTTGAGTACAAGGACGGAGTCTCCTTCATGGCAAGCTCGCAGTCCTGGGAGGACAATGTCGTGATGGGTGACGGACGGGCGTACGGCGTAGAGGTCTTCATCCAGAAAACGATCGGAAAGACAACGGGGTGGCTGGGCTACACTCTGGCCAAAAGTGACAGAGTCTTCTCCAACGGACTGATCAACAACGGAGAACGCTATCCTTACCGCTATGACAGAAGGCATAACATCTCTCTTGTCGTGAACCAGCGACTCGGAAAGAAGTGGGATCTCAGCGCGGTGTGGACTTTCGCGACCGGAGGCACCACGACAATCCCGGAAAGGGAGAGCATCGTGATGCTTCCTGACGGAACATTCACGCAGATTGACTATGCTCCGCACCGAAACAACTACAGGTTGCCGCCAAGCCACAGGCTAAACATCGGAGTCAATTACCACAAGCGGCTAAGACGTGGTGAAAGCATCTGGAACTTCGGAGTCTATAACGCCTACAACAGGTTGAATCCGAATTTTGTCTATTACAAGGCCGACAAGAAAAGTGATTCCAAATTGAGCCTCTACACAAGGAAGGCGAAACTCAAGTCTGTCACGATCCTGCCTATAATCCCGTCATTCAGCTACACTTATAATTTCTAAAGAGATGAGAGGACTTATTCTATGCACAGCAGCGGCCTCCGTCCTGCTCGGAGCCTGCACGAAGGACATTGATTACAACCTGAAAGACATCAAGCCACAGCTGATAGTAAACTCGCAGATGACGGTTGGCGACACATTGCATCTTGTCTATCTGGCGGTAAGCAAGAGTGACCGTATCGAAAGAATCAAATCAGGTTCAGTCAAGTGCTATGTCAACGGCGTTCTTGTGGCTGACGGAAAACTTGACAACCGTGATGACGACTTGTTCATCAAGGAGGATCTGCACATCTATGGCTACTATTATAGAGACGAGCACCATAAAGATGTGTACACGGCAGGACCCAACGCCGCCGGCAAGACCAACCAGACCAGATACTCCTTCAAGGCCGGTTTCAAGCCAGGTGATGTCGTGAGAATCGAGGCGGAGGCCGATGACGGGGCCTACAAGGCTTATTCGGAAGTGGTCGTTCCAAAGGCGCCGGAATTCAGCATAACCGACACTCTGCTCCAAAAGAATCAATATGGCGACAAGATTTACCGGATCCGTGTCAAAGGCAAGGACATCACCGGTGAGGACAACTTCTACCGGATACTGTCCGGACGTTCAGTTATCGACAAAAAGATCAGGTACGCGAGTGAGCGTGAAGAGGCAATGACTTGGGAAGAGACCAAGGACTACAGTTTCATCCGCCTTGACAAAGGCAACGACCCGATTCTGAACGATGGAGCCCCTGCCGAGGATCTCGACTTGGAAGGAGCTTCGGAGAACACTTTCAGAGTGTTTTCTGACAGACAGTTCTCCGACGGAACTTTCAACATCGGGTTCAACGTGAACGCCAATGAAATCATCTACGGGCTGCACGGACTCCTGAATTTCAACCGTATGGAATCAGAGACAACATTAAGCGTGACAATCCGTGGCATCACAAAGGATGAGTACTACTATCTGAAAGCGCTAAGCATCTACGACTATCTGGACGGAGACACAACACTGACAGAGCCCGTCTCCTTCCCTGACAATGTCGAGGGCGGAATCGGGCTCGTCAGCATAAGCACGGAAAGCGTAGCCTCAATCAAGTTCAAAAGGACGTACGACGTACCATCTTCATGGATTTACACTGAGTAATCCTTAAATATTCTTTAACGCTTACTGTACTTCCTTGATGATTTCCATACCCTTTCGGATGGCTTCCTCATTCTTAGGAATAAGATGATGGTGGCGTTCCGGGAGAGTTTTCCGCAAGGCGGCAAGCACGCTTTCGATCTTGACGACCGGACGGATCTTCAAAAGACCTCCCAACACGATCATATTGAAAGTCTTGATGAGGTTCATCTCAGCGGCTGCGTCCATGGCGTCGATGCGATAGACCTTAATGTCCTTCCTTGTCGGAGGCTCGGAAATTCCGTAGCCGTCGTAGATGATGATTCCACCCGGCTTCACCTTCGGCTCGAACTTCTCCAGCGAAGGCTGGTTCAGAACAATCGCGATGTCGTAGCTGGAAAGAATCGGGGAGGAAACCGGATCATCGCTGACAATCACGGTCACATTGGCGGTACCTCCACGCTGCTCCGGACCGTATGCCGGCATCCAGGTGACTTCCTTGCCTTCCATCAGACCGGCATAAGCCAGAATCTTTCCCATCGAGAGGACACCCTGTCCTCCGAATCCTGCAATAATTATCTCATCTGTCATAGCCTTGTCGATTTAAAGTTCTACGCCTTTGTCCTTGAGGTCTCCAAGATGATAGAACTCGAACATATTCTCTTCCATCCACTTGTTGGCCTTCTCCGGGCTCATCTTCCAACCAGAGTTGCAGGTGGACACAACCTCGACGAGGTTGGAGCCCTTGCCCTGCATTGAATATTCAAACGCCTTTCTGATCGCCTTCTTCGTGCGGTTGATGGCAGCCACGGTGTGAACAGCCTGACGGGTCACGTAGCAGGTGCCATCAAGTGTGGCGGCGATCTCCGTGATCTTCAGCGGGTAGCCGTGAAGCGACACTTCCCTGCCGTAAGGGCAGGTGGCGGTCTTCATTCCCAGAAGGGTGGTCGGAGCCATCTGACCACCGGTCATTCCATAGATGGCGTTGTTTATGAATATGATCGTGATGTTCTCGCCTCTGTTCAGGGCGTGGATCGTCTCGGCTGTTCCGATGCAGGCGAGGTCTCCGTCACCCTGATAGGTGAACACGAGCCTGTCCGGCCAGAGACGCTTCGTCGCGCTGGCAAGTGCCGGAGCCCTACCGTGGGCGGCCTCCTCCCAGTCAACGTCAATGTACTTGTAGGCGAACACGGCGCAGCCCACAGGAGAGATGGCGATCGTCTTGTCCGTCATTCCCATCTCCTCGATCACCTCGGAGACTATCTTGTGCACAACTCCGTGGCTGCAACCTGGGCAGTAATGCATCGGAGTGTCGTTCAGCAAGGTAGGTTTCTTATAGACAACCTGTCCTTTCTCGATTATTTCTTCTCTTGTCATTGTGTCTTCAGATTTAGAACAGACGTTTGATCGCATCCACTACCTCGTCCGGATCAGGAATGATGCCTCCGAGACGTCCGAAATGCTGTACTGGGACCTTGCCCTCGACAGCGAGACGGATGTCCTCGACCATCTGGCCGGCGTTGATCTCCAGTGAGAGGATTCCCTTCACCTTTCCGGCGAGTTTCTGGACTTCCTTCGTAGGGAAAGGCCAGAGGGTTATCGGACGAAGAAGACCGACCTTGATGCCCTGACTGCGGGCGATCTCGATGCTCTTCTTCGCGATACGTGCCGCTGAGCCGAAAGCCACGATGGCATATTCAGCATCCTCAAGAAGATATTCCTCGTAGCGGACTTCCTTTTCCTCTATCTCCTTGTATTTCTTCTGGATGCGAAGATTGATGACCTCCATCTCCTCGGAACGGAGCTCAAGGGAAGTGATGATGTTCGGCTTTCTTCCTCCGACACGTCCGGTCGTGGCCCAAGGGCATTCCTTGATGATCTCCTCCTCGGTGCGGCGAGGCTTGAACGGAGGAAGGACAACCTTCTCCATCATCTGCCCGATGGCGCCGTCGGCAAGAATCATCGCAGGGTTACGGTAACGGAACGCGAGTTCAAAGGAAAGGTCCACGAAATCAGCCATTTCCTGAACGGACGCCGGAGCGAGTACAATCAGGTGATAGTCTCCGTGACCGCCTCCCTTGCAGGCCTGGAAATAGTCCGCCTGGCTCGGCTGGATGGTTCCAAGGCCGGGACCTCCACGCATAACGTCCACGACAAGGGCCGGAAGCTCGGCTCCAGCCATATAGGACAAACCTTCCTGCATCAAGCTGACACCCGGGCTGGAAGAAGAAGTCATCACCCTCTTTCCCGTGCAGGCTCCGCCATAGACCATATTGATCGACGAAACCTCGCTCTCAGCCTGGAGGACAACCATTCCGGTAGTCTCCCAAGGCTTCTCGGCGGCCAGAGTCTCAAGGACTTCTGACTGAGGGGTAATCGGATAGCCGAAATAGCCGTCACAACCGCAGCGGATGGCCGCGTGGGCAATGGCCTCATTGCCTTTCATCAATGTGATTTCCTGATCTGCCATAGCTTAGACTGTTTTAAGACGGTAAACGGTTATGCACCCGTCCGGGCAGACAGTGGCGCAGGACGCGCAGCCCGTGCAGGTGTCAGCAAGAACCTCGTGGGCGAAATTGTAGCCCTTACGGTTCACTTCCTTGGTCGTCAGAGCAAGGACATCGAGCGGACAGGCAACGACACAGAGATTGCAGCCTTTGCATCTCTCGGTGTCGACGACGGTCGCCCCTTTCATTTTAGCCATAATACCTTAAATATTTATTGATTGTACATATCCTTGTTGTAGAAATCGAGGATCTCGTTCGCAATCGCATAAGCGTTCGCCGCCGGGCTTTCAGGGTTTATCGCCATTGCCTCCAGATAGTTGTTGATGGCCTTCTGCCAGTCCCCTTTCCTTCTGTGCGCGTTGCCCAGAAGATAGTAGGCCCGGTCGGAAGGCTCCGGAGCGGATGTGATATATTCGTCAAGCAGACGGATCGCCTCGTCAGTCCCGCCTTCTACAAGAATCTTTTCTATCGCCTTTAATTCAATCATCGCCTAATCGATGAACAGACACCAGTTGTGGGTGTCCTCCTCAAGTCCTTTCTGGATGCCGATGATGCGGTTGTAGAGCTTCTCGCTGACCGCTCCACACTTGTCCGGTGAGCCGAATGTATAGTGGCGTGAAGCCTCCTCACACTCAAGCTGAGGCTTGTCGTCTATCGAGCAGATCGGAGTGATGACCACAGCCGTTCCACAAGAGTTAACCTCATCAAACTCAGCAAGTTCCTCAACCTTAATCGGACGAACCTCCACATTCAATCCCATGTCAGCCGCCACCTTACGGAGACTGTTGTTGGTAATTGACGGCAGCACACTGCCCGAGCGCGGGGTGATGTAAGTGTTGCCCTTGATAGCGAAGAAATTGGACGATCCAAACTCCTCGATGGTCGTCTTCGTGGCCGAGTCAAGGAACAGAAGCTCACGGTAACCAGTGTTGTGGGCGATGTTGTAAGCATGGAGAGACTGTGCATAGTTAGCACCGAGCTTGTAGCACCCGGAACCAAATGTAGAGGCACGATCGTAGTTCCTCGAAATGACCGCGTTTCCTGGGCTGAGACTCTTAGCTCCTGAATATGTCCCTACGGGAGAACACATGACAGCGAACATCACGTCACGCGCCGAATGAATGCCCAACTGCGGGTTGATTCCAATCAGGATAGGACGCAGATAAAGGGATGCTCCACTCGCCTCATACGGAGGAAGATAGTCAATGTTCTCCTTCACGCATTGAACGCACATATTGATGAACATCTCCTCTGAAGGGTACGGCATGTCCAGATAAGTCGCGCTGTCCGCCATTCTCTTGGCATTTTTATCCGGACGAAAAAGTCTGATCCTGCCGTCAACCCCGCGGAACGCCTTCAATCCCTCGAAGCAGGAAGGGGCGTAATGGAATATTCCCGCAAAGCTGTTGAGGCAGATGTTGAAGTTCTCTGTCACGGTAGGTGTCTCCCATTTTCCGTCAATGCAGCGGCTGTACACCAATGCCTTGGTCTGAGTGTAGCTGAAAGACAGCTTGCTCCAATCTATATTCTTCATCATTCGTATTAATTAATCTTCAATAATTCTGTCCTTATTATATGTATGAACCTTTGTCTGGCCGGAAAGGATCATGTAGCCGTTCTCGGCGAGGCTGTTGATCTCGTCCTCTCCCGGAAAGACTTCCACCGGAGCGATGAAGCCGATCTTCGCCTTGATGGCGTCCATCAGCATCTTGCTGTGCGCTATGCCTCCTGTGAGAAGGATAGCGTCGATCTTGCCGTCAGCGGTCGCGGACATCGCCGCGATGTACTTGCAGATGTTCAAAACGTATGCCTTGAGGAAAGTTTGCGCCAGCTCATTGCCGTCATTGGCCATATTCTCGACATCCAGCATACTGTTCGTGCCGAAGTAAGCGACGGCACCGCCGCGTCCCACGAGCTTCTTCTGGATCTCCTCCTTGGTGTACTTTCCGCTGAAGCACATGTCGATAAGCTCGAACGGCGGGCAGCAGCCGGATCTCTCAGGAGTGATAGGGCCGTCTCCGCCAAGGCCGTGGTTGGTGTCGATCACCTTGCCGTTCCTGTGAAGAGAGATGGTCGCACCTCCGCCCATATGAGCGACAATCACGGTGACATCATTGGTCTTGTGGCCGTGCTCTCGCAAATACCTTCTGACTATCGCCCGTGAGTTAAGGGCGTGGAACAGGGTCTTTCTGGAGAACTCGGGGATGCCGCCCATCCTGCACTCCGGCAGCATCTCGTCAGCCATTGGTGGGTCGGCGATGTAGGCCACGCATTTTCCGAAACGTGGAGCCAACTTCTTTTCCTCACGGATTTCGTTGATTTCCTTGGCGACATCGTCAGCAAGAATAGCGCTGAGGTTGCAGGCGTGATCTCCGTCACGGCAGCTGTTCAGGACATCACGCATATCCTGGTTCACGTTATAGACTCCAGTTATGACCGGGACGATAAGCCCGCCGCGCGCCATAACGATGTCCACATCCTCAAGCGGAATGCCTTTGGAGGCCATAAAATCCTTGATGGCCTGATGACGCATATCCGCCTGATCCATTACGGACGGGTATTTGGCGACATCCTCGGCGGTGTGCTCAAGCTTGGTGTCAAAGACCCTGACACCATCTGAAAAGTAGCCCAACTTCGTGGTTGTGGACCCCGTGTTGATTATAAGAATGTTTCCCTTTTGAGGGACTTCTAATGAATTTGTCTTGTTATCCATCGGATGATAAGGCTTTATTACGACCCTAAATATATTACATTTTTTCTACAAGGACAACTATTTTATCAAATTTTATAACTATTTATGCGGTTTCGGCAATTATTTTAACAAAAATCAAACGTTTTAAGGTTTAAGAATATATTCATTTGCAGTTTCCGGCGAAAAGCGACCGGCGGCAAAAGTCTCCGCTTTGAATATTCATCATAACGGATAATAATTGTAAATTTGCGGTAAAGGAGGAATTGAATATGGACTCATTCAAGGAACTTGCGCAGGCGCGCAGAAGCCACAGGATCTACACCGACGAGCCTGTGAGCGATGAATATGTAAGGACGATTCTCAGGGCTGCCCTTATGTCACCGACGGCGAAGGGGCTCAGGAAATGGAGGTTCGTGGTCACAGACAATAAGGAGAAGATCGAGGAACTGGCCGGAATCAGGACGGCGGGCTCACAGTTTTTGGCTGGCGCTCCAGTGGTGATCGCCGTGCTTGGAGAGCCAGAGGAGCAGGAAATGTGGGTCGAGGATTGCAGCATCGCAGCGGTTTCCATGCAATATCAGGCCGAAGATCTTGGACTGGGTTCCTGTTGGTGCCACATTAGGGGCAGGGAAAGCAAGGATGCCGGGGTGACGGCGGAACAAAAGGTAAGGTCTATTCTGAATATTCCGGAAAAATATTCCGTTCTGTGCCTGATCGCCGTCGGACATCCTGCCGATGAGCGCAAGCCGCAGAACGAGGAAGCCCTCAAATGGAATCAGGTCAGCTATGTTCATTGAGCCGGTGGCCCGGTTCCGGTCGCCGTTCAAGACCAAGTTCGGGATTCCGAGGCAGGCCGGATTGGTTCCGGAGCTGAAAGGTCGGATTGTGTTCGAGCCTCGGTTCCGAAGCGCTGACGCTGTGCGGGGGCTGGAAGGGTTTGAATATATCTGGCTGATCTGGGGATTCTCCGGGAACAAGCCACGGCCGGCCGCAAGCTCGGTCGCTGAACCTACCAACTCGGCCGTTGAGCTTGTCGAAGCGCAACGGACATCAGCAGAGTCGCTTCGGCAGGATCAGCGACCGGAAAAAACGGCTCAGCGACCGGAAAAAGCGGCTTTTCAGGCGACAGTAAGGCCGCCGAGGTTGGGCGGGAACGAGAGGATCGGGGTGTTCGCCAGCCGCTCCCCTTTCCGGCCTAACGGACTTGGGCTCTCGTCGGTCAGGATAGAATCCATTGAATATGACGCCAAGGACTCGGACGGGAAACCGATCGGGCCGGTGATCAATGTTCTGGGAGCGGATCTGATGGACGGGACACCGATTTATGACATAAAGCCTTACGTCACTTATGCGGACAGCCATCCGGATGCCGTGTCGGGATTTGTCGATGACAAGGAATGGAGGCCGTTGAAGGTCGTGTTCGCGGATGAGGTCACTGAGCCTGTCGAAGTGACCATCCCAGGCTGGACAAAGGCCGATGTAGCCGCCCTGAAGGAGGTATTGGCACAAGACCCGAGGCCCAGGTACCAGAACGATCCGGACAAGGTTTACGGAATGATATTCAATGATATGGATGTCAGGTTCAAGGTCGATGGCGATGTCCTTACTGTTGTCGGAATCAAACATCCGAAGGCCGAAGCCTGATCAACACACGCAAACAAAACGAACGAAAACAAATGAAGCAATACCCATCACTTGAGATAGTCCCTCCCCTGAAAGGGATGACCAAAGATGAACTCCTGAATGACATAAGACCGTTCATCGAGTTCAATCCCAAATACATAAACGTCACCTGCCACAGGGACGAGGTGACCTACGAGGAACAGCCTGACGGAAGCTACCGGAAGCGGCTCATACGCCGGCGCGTCAGCGAGACCGCCGTCTGCGGAACCATCCAGTCCGAATTCAAGGTCAACGTGGTTCCCCACCTCATCTGCGGAGGACTTACCGCCGAACAGATCGAGTTCCAGCTACAAGACTTCAAGTTTATGGGAATATCCAATATCCTGGCCCTGAGGGGAGACTGTCTCACGGGCGAAAAACGCTTCTCCCCTGTCCCTGGAGGTTACGACCACGCCAACGAACTCGTGGGGGCGATACGCCGTTTCGAGAAGGAGAACGGCTGTGAGGGCTTTTTCAGAATCGGAGTCGGAGGCTATCCGGAGAAGCATTTCGAGGCCGCGAATATGGACGAGGACATCGCGAACCTCAAGCGCAAGGTCGATGCCGGAGCGGACTACATCACAACCCAGATGTTCTTCGACAACCAGGTCTTCTATAAATTCGTGGACAGATGCAGGGCGGCAGGAATCTCCGTCCCGATCATCCCCGGACTCAAGCCGATCTCAACTCCAAAGCAAGTGAGACTGCTCCCGGAATCCTTCTCAATCGACATTCCGTTCGAACTCACAAGCGAGATCTCCGCCCACGAGAACGACAGACAGGCGGTCTATCAAATAGGTCAGGAATGGGCCACCGCTCAATGCAAAGACCTTCTGGCTCACGGAGTTCCCGGTGTTCACTTCTACACGATGGGCAAGTCCGCCAACATCATCGGAATCCTGCGGGAATGTTTTTAGACAATCAATGAATATACCAACGCGATGCACGACATCAGGACCGAACTTTCCAAGCGAATCCTCATCCTAGACGGAGCGATGGGTACGATGCTTCAGCGCAAGGGCCTACAAGGCAACAGCGAATCATTCAACCTCACCAATCCCGAAACGATCGGTGAGATACACAATGAATATATTGAAGCGGGGGCTGATATAATCACAGCAAACTCATTCAGTGCCAATAGCATCTCGCAATCTGAATATAATCTGTCAGAGAAAGCCGGGCAGATGGCCGAGGCCGCCGCGCGGATAGCCCGCAAAGCCGCCGATGAGGCTCCACGCAAGATTTGGGTGGCCGGAAGCGTCGGGCCGACAAGCAAGTCATTGTCCCTTGCCCAGAACATCAACGACCCGATTTTCCGTCCATATTCATTTGACGGGATGGCGGAGGCGTTCGAGGTTCAGATCAGAGGACTTGTAAAAGGTGGAGTGGATCTGCTGCTGTTCGAGACTTGTTTTGACGCCCTCAACACGAAGGCGGCCTTGTATGCGCTCGGACATATTCCGGAAGCCAAGGATATTCCGGTAATGATTTCTGCCTCAATGAGTGACCGCAGCGGGAGGACGCTTACGGGGCAGACTATGGAGGCATTCTACCGCTCTGTCCAGCACTGCTCGCCGCTGTCGTTCGGGCTCAACTGCTCGCTGGGGGCGGAGGAGATGATTCCGCTGATCGCCGAAGTCGCGTCGTTCGCCACCTGCGCCGTCAGCTGCTACCCTAACGCCGGGCTGCCGAACGAGATGGGTGAATATGACGAGACACCTTCCCAGATGGCGGAGTCCGTGCGGAAAATGGCGCTGGCAGGGTCTGTGAATATTGTGGGAGGATGCTGCGGCACGACTCCGGAACACATCAAGGCTGTGGCCGAGGCGGTTAAAGGAATATCTCCGAGAGCGATTCCTGAGCCGGATGATGTACTCTATGTCAGCGGATTGGAAAGCGTGGCGGTTGACAGGAAGAATAACTTCACGAATGTCGGAGAGCGGACCAATGTGGCGGGCTCACGCAAGTTCGCGAAACTGATCGCGGCCGGGGACTACGAGACCGGGCTTCAGATCGCCGCCGGGCAGATTGAGAACGGGGCGAGCATCATCGACATCAATATGGATGACGCTATGCTGGACTCCAGGCTTGAGATGGAGAAGTTTCTGCGTTATGTCTCCAATGATCCGGCTGTGGCCAAGGCCGCTATTATGATAGATTCCTCGCATTGGGAGACGTTGGTGACAGGGCTCAAGAACGCCCAGGGGAAGTGTATCGTGAATTCCATCTCACTTAAAGAAGGAGAGGAAATATTCATTGAGAAAGCTCGGGAGATCAATGCGTTGGGTGCGGCCATTATCGTGATAGCGTTTGACGAGGAGGGACAGGCTACGACTTACGACAGGAAGGTGGAGATCTGCCGGCGGGCATATTCATTGTTGACTTCCAAAGTCGGGGTTCGGCCTTGTGACATCATATTCGATGTGAATGTGTTGCCTGTGGGAACGGGGATTCCGGAGCATTCGAGGTACGGGATTGATTTCATTGAGGCGGTGCGGTGGATCAAGGGGAATCTGCCTGGGTGTCGGACTTCGGGAGGTATTTCAAATCTTTCGTTTTCTTTCCGTGGGAACAATACTGTACGTGAAGCCATGCATTCGGTGTTTCTTTACCATGCTATTTCGGCGGGGCTTGATATGGGGATTGTGAATCCGGGGATGTTGCGGGTTTATGATGAGATTGAGCCGGGGTTGCTTAAGTGTGTGGAGGATGTGATTCTGGATTCGGATGCGGAGGCTACTGATCGGTTGATTGAGAAGGCTTCGCGGATTATGGTGGAAAAGGATGCTGTTGGGGTCGGTTCCGGGTCGGAAAGGGCAGAGGCGACCTACGCTTCGCGCCCTATCCGGGTAAAGGGTCGCCTCACCCTTTCCGACCCGGAGCCGACAGGTGCAGATTCTGGTAATATATCTTCCGCAAATGGCAATTCGGCAGTTGGTGACAGCTCGAGCGCTTCGATGGTCGCTGAGACTGCCGAAGCGACTGTGGAGGAGAGGTTGGTGCGGGCGCTGGTCAAGGGGGATTCCTCGGGACTGGAGAGTGACATCAATGAGTGCCTGACCAAGTACGAGAAGCCTGTGCAGATCATCGACGGGCCGCTGATGAGCGGGATGTCCCGGGTCGGGGAACTGTTCGGGGCGGGAAAGATGTTCCTGCCTCAGGTGGTAAAGTCGGCCAAGACTATGAAGAATGCGGTGGCTCTGCTGCAACCTTACATTGAGGAGAGGGGCGGAGAGTCGGAGGTGAAAAAGCCTCGGATCGTGTTCGCTACCGTCAAGGGGGACGTGCACGACATCGGGAAGAACATCACGGAGATCGTGCTGAGCTGCAACGGCTTCGAAATCGTGGATCTTGGGGTCATGGTACCGAAGGAGACGATTCTGGAGAAGGCGGCGGAGACCTCCGCGGACCTTATCGGGGTCAGCGGGCTGATAACGCCCTCGCTATACCAGATGGAGGAGATCTGCAAGGAGATGACGGCCAGAGGGTTGGACACTCCCCTGCTTGTGGGCGGAGCCGCTGCGTCGGCGCTCCACACAGCTGTCAGGCTGGCGCCCCTTTACGGGCATGTGTTCTATGGCCAGGACGCATCCGCAAGCGCGGTGCTTGCAAACCAGCTTATCACGGACAGAGAAGGCACGGAGGCCGCGGAGCATAAAAAGCAAGAGCATCTTCGTGAACTTTATGCACAGTCTTCACAGAAAAAGGCCGGTCACAAGCCCGTCGAACCGTTCCCGGCCTTCAGTTTCATTAAGGGGGAACCATTCGGGAACATATCGGGGAAGAGGCTCGGCATAGAGGAAGTGGAGCCGTTCTTTGACTGGAATATGTTCGCTGCGATCTGGGGAATAAAAAGTGGAACAGGACACGACGAACTGAGGAAACTCCGTGCCGACGCACATAAGGAAATTGATAGACTAAAGAACGGAAACGCTTGTCGGATAACCATTTCGGCAAGGTTTGACGGATGTCATAGCGAAGGGGACGACATTGTCTCCAAAGATTTCCGGCTGCCGATGCTCCGGCAGGAAGGCGAACGGTCACTGGCCGATTTCGTTCCGCCTAAGGAATATGGGTTCGAGTCGCCTATGGGGATGTTCGCGATTTCCGTGCGCACCGAATCACATCCATCCGGATGCGACTGTCCGGCTTGCGGCACGGAATACGGGCCGATGCTTACCAGGGCCGTACGGCTGACTCTCGCGGAGGCGGCGTCAGAATGGCTGAGCAGGCATATTCATAAAGAACTGCCGGACGGATTCAAGGAGGCGAAGATCATCAAGCCTGCGGCGGGGTATTCAAGTTGCCCGGACCACACGCTCAAGCGGGATATTCTTAGGTTGCTGCCTGAATCAGAGAGGCTTGGCATCACGCTGCTGGACAGTTGCGCTATGATTCCGGACGCCAGCATCTGCGGACTCATATTCATTCATCCGGAGGCCACCTATCCTGAAATCCGCCGCGTCAGCCAGAAGGCGATTGATGAATATGCCCGCAGGCGTGGTATGTCAGATTCCGAGAAGGCACGCTTCCTGGGGCATCTGCTTTAGAATTCCGGTCGCTGAGCCTGTCGAAGCGACATTTTGACTAGTACGCCATATTCCACATCGCATTCTGGGCAGCGCTGCTCTTGGAGGCGTCCATCTTGCCGAAGTTCCATGTGAAGGAGAGGATGATCCTGCGGCCGAGCACATTGGTGTAGGAGTTCTGCACGTAGTCATCCTGCACGATGCGCCTCAGCGACTTCGCACTATCAAGCAAATCCTGAGCGGTAAGGGTGATGTTGAAAGACTTTATGTTCTTTCCGACACTAAGGTTCCAGCGTACATAATCATCGTCATACCCAGAACCATAACCTCTTTGGATCACATAGGCAAACTCCGACTGAAACTCAAATTCGTGAGGTGATGTGTAGGATGGGCGAATATTCAAGAATGTCTCCCAATAGTTTGTGTTCGCTTTTGAATCCAGAGAGTATCTTGATCTTGAATTGTTGACCACCGGCGCGAGATTCAGATAAAAACGATCCAAATTCAAGGTAAACGACATAGATATATTCGTTCTGATTGTTCGTGTCGAGCTTTCCTGAAATCCACTTAGACCCGAGTAGAAGCGGTCCCCGGTAGCGTCACCCCAGAAATTTCCCATAAACGCCGTGTAGTCAAAAGAGTCCAGGTCAATTCCATCAAGTGTGCCTTTGCTTTGGTAACTTACTGATCGGCCCGCCGTCAATCCTCCACTGACGGAGAATTGCAGTTTGCCATCTTTGGACAACGGAGTGAAGAAGTTGAAGTCCGTACTGTAATTGTAGGAAGGTTTCTTCGTGTTCACAGGTATCGAGTACCTTATGCTGTTCTCATCAAACCAAATGGCGGACACTTGTGAATTTGACGAATAATCTCCGAACAACCAACCGTTAAAACGCACTTTTCCCCACGTACCTCTATATGAAGTACTTAGATATTCGGTAGTGACAGGTTTAAGGTAGATGTTTCCTGCCGTGATCCTTGTAGGATTGACAATATTGAAAGTCGGCACAATGCTGGCGGAAGAAGGCCTTACCGTACTGCTTGACAGTCTGAAATACACATTGTTGTTCTTGTCGGAATATCTCACATTCACAAAAGGAGAAAACGTTGTCTGCCACTCGCCGACACCAGTCTTGGTGTCAAGCCCGAAAGAACGGGCGTAGTTCTCGTTCTTGTAGAGCCTTGCCTGACCTCCGAACTGAATATTGGTCTTTCCTTTGTTGTACTGAGCCAAAAGTTGCCCATTATTGGAGAAATAATAGTTGTCCGACACCGATGAGTAATAGTTATTCACGGAGCCATCGACGTTGTTGGTCGCGTCACTGGTTGACTTCCTTACACTATAGCGTGAGCTCAATGTGGCTGACAGCGCCCAGTTCTTGCCGAACGGCTCGACGTATTTGAGCGATCCGCCTATGTCACTGTAGCTGCCGTCCTTGTCGTAAGTCAGATCACGTATGTCCTCATTGCCAGAAGAGGCGAACGTTGTTTTTGAATATTCGGTTGATTTTCCGTCGTTCGCACTCAAAGTGTAGTCTATATCAAGGGTTATCGCCCGTCTGTCCTTGCCAAGCTTCTTGATCCCGACGCTCAAATCACCTCCGGTGGAGATTCCACTCTTCTTTGAGAGTGAGTTTGACACCGAACGGTTTCTCTCCTCACCTTCCATAAGTGAATGTGTGTTACCGGTGGAGTTTAAGTCATAATCATACCAAGAGAAGGATGGTTCAAAGTAAAGCGATGTCTTCTTCCTGTTTTTCTTTTTGAACTCGGCACGTACTGTGAACTTGTCCAGATTGCCGTTCTCTATCTCGTCCGAAGTGTCAAAAAGGTCTCCATCCTCCTTGAACGATGTCCGGTCTGTCCTCGAATGTTTGTCCGCGTTCTCCGATGAATAAACAACGGAAGCATCTGTGGTGAAGCCTTTTATGGCATCGGAGTTCAGATTCGTTCCCACCTGCCATCTCTTGTGCATTCCATTGTACGGCAATGACGGAATCTCGCTCTCGTTACCGTCATACATAACAAACATCCCGGATCCCGGAGCCATAAAATTATACCCGCTGGCGATGCTCGTGACCTGATTCTTCTCTCCGTAGGCCGAGACCATAGCCGAGCCGCTGAAGAGCAGATCCTTTTTTTCCTTGAAGCCGTTGCCGTCCTTACCGTAAGCGGTCGTTCCCCCGGACAGCTTCGCGTTGCCGAACCACCCGCTCTTATACTCCTCCTTCAACTCCACATCCATCACCTTCTCCTTTTCACCTTTTATGCCAGTGAACTCTGCGGATTCCGATTCCTTGTCAATGACCTTTACCTTGTCCACAATCTTGGCCGGCAGGTTGTCGAGAGTAGCCTTGTTGTCACCAAGGAAGAATGTCCTTCCGCCGACCGTGATTTTGCTTACCTCCTTGCCGTTGACCTTTACAGTTCCATCCTCGCCTACCTCAACTCCAGGCATCTTCTTAAGCAGATCCGCAAGGTTGTCATTGGACATAACCCTGAAAGAAGAGGCGTTATAGATAAGGGTGTCGCCCTTCATCTCCATCGGAGTCCCGACAGCCGAAACAGACGCCGCCTTCAGCACCTTGTCGTCCGGCTGCATAAGAATAGTCTTCGCGTCATAGTTGTCTCTGACATAAATCTTCCGATAGACAGGCCTATACCCAAGATATTCAACGCAAAGCATATGCTCGCCTTTCGCCACTTTCTTCAACTCAGCCTTGCCGAGCGTGTCCGTCAGAGCGAAACTGGTGATGACAGTGTCCTTAGGATGCCTGAGATACGCCGAAGCGAACGCGATAGGCTCCCGCGTCAGCGAGTCAAGGACCTGCGCCTTCACCGTGAATGAAGTGCGTCCGAACATATCTTCAGATATGGCGATCTGAGCATCAAGCCTGGCTGTAAAAGACGCGGCGAAAAGCAAGGCGAGCGCGATGTATATTCCTTTCATCTAATTAAGCGGCAACAGAAATAACCCTCTATTTATGAATATGAACGCTTATTTGACGGGGATGCTGCGGCCCGGTTTTCCGAAACTCAATTTGGCGTCAACCTCGCGGATGTCATCATCCGAGAACTTGATAGTCCATTTCGGCATCGTCATCAGTTCGAAAAGCGCGGCCTCGGTCATCGGAGCCGTGTAACGTATGCGGATGCATGGCTCCAGATCATCGTTAAGGGTGAGGTATGTTCCCAGAACCCCTTCATGGGAGGACAGATGGTTGCTGAGGAATGGCATCCCTCTCTTCACGATAGGCTTCTCGTAGTTGCGGTCAACAATCTCGTACCACCACTGGGCCGTGTCAAGATTGGTTTCACGGGCATATTCAGCGGCGAACTGGTCGAACATCATCCTTAGGTAGTCTGGAGTGGAGATCATGGTGCTTCCCTTCTCCAAACGGATGAACTTGAATCCGAGATCCATCGTCTTGACCCCGCCGCCGTGAACCGGCATCTCAAGGGTCTTCTTCTCGACAATATTCTTAAACCACGCCTCGTCCAGATCCTCGTCAGGAGCCATGTACACTTTGACGATGAGAGGGCACTCGTAGATGGACTCCAGACCGAATATCTTCTTTTCCGTGAGTCTCATCTGCATTCCGAGGTAGTTGAGGTCGAGTTTGTCGAACATCTTTTCCGTCCTGATGGTCACGCACTTGAGCGAGTCGTACTGCTCCGGCTCCAGGCTGTTGACCCTGAACTTGGAAGGGACGAAGATCAGAGCCTCGACCTTCGCGGCGTCGATGGCGTTGGCGTCATAGGTGACCACGACCGTGTGGCTTCCGACGAATGTCCTGACTCCATGGACTCCCGCCACCTTCTCCATCCTGGCCTTGAAGGCCATCGAACTGCCGAAGCACTTGACCGACTTGAGGCCTTCCATCCTGACCGTCTCCAGTTTCATTCCCGGTTCTATCCCCCACTTCTCGTCGATTGTAGGCACCTCGAACTTTCCTCCGATGATGAACGCTATGGCGACAGCCACGACAGTCAGTACCGCAGGAATATACTTGGCTGACTTGCAGCGTTTTCCATCAACCTCCTTTCTTACGCCGACACTGAGGGCGCCAAGAGGGCAGGAGGCGACACACTCGCCGCAAAGGGTGCAGTCAACAGAATTGACCTTGCCTTCAAATGACGGGACATCAATATTATAAGGACAGTTCTTCTGGCAGAGACGGCAGTTGCCGTTGCATTTGCCGTTGTCGATAACCACGCCGAGCAGCTGCGGCTTTGGCCTGCCGCAAAGAATCTCCAGCAGGTAACCGAGCAGACACATGGCTCCAAGCAGCCAGACCCAAGGCAGCTGTAGTCCGAGAAGGCCAAGAATCCACCACACACCCACAAGCACGACCATCCACACCCAGAATTTGAGGGAGTTGCAGATCGCTCCGAGCGGGCAGATGTACTTGCACCAGAACCTGTCCACAAAAAGACCGGGGATAAGCACAAGCGCCAAAGCGGCGACGGACATCCAAAGCGTGATCTCACCCTTGAATCCCGTGGCCGTGGCGTAGTACGGGTCGAAATTCTTGCAGAAGAGCTCGCTTGCGGTCAATGTCATGTAGAAGGTGATGAACAGAAGCACGTACTTCACGATCCTCAGCACCTTGTCGGCGACACTGCGCTCATTGATGTTGAAGGCGTTGAACCCGATGGCCTGCCTGAGTTTCTTCAGAAGATCCTCCACCGTTCCGACGGGACAGAGATAGCCGCAGAACAGCTTGCCGAGAAGCACGACTGCCGCCGCGAGGACAACACCCATAGAGATCTGCATGCTTGTCATCGAGCAAGGCAATGAACCGTTGGCGAAATAGGTTCCCAATGCCTCCAGGCCGCCGAAAGGGCAGTATTTTTCCGGATCCGGAGCATTCATGTCAGTGAACACGAGCGAAGCGAGTCCGCTCAAGAAGAAAACCAGCAGCGCCAGCACTCCCCACTGGAGAAGGTACTTCGGCCAATTGGACTTGAAGGTAGATTTCTTTGCCATATCAATGTGTCATTTATCGTCACGGACATCGTACCTTTCGGCACTCATCTCTAATTTTGCGAATATACAATTAAAATCCTTCAAAACACACATTTCCGAAGCTAAATAATCATTAACGCTTACTAAATTATGGCAAATCAACAGAACGAACGCAAAACCGGACAATCGGGCGCGATCCTGCATCATATATTCGGGAATAATTTGGAATATCGACTTAATTTCCTACATTTGCCCGCTACATTTAATAACACTATTTTTAGATAGCTTATGTTCAAGATTCTTGAAAGAGTGATGCTGACTCCAAACATCTGCAAGATGGTGGTGTCGGCTCCAAGGATTGCCGAGGCCGCCAAACCTGGGCAGTTCCTGATTGTCCGCTCCGACGAAAAGGGCGAACGCATACCACTTACCATCAGTGACTACGACAGGGAGAACGGCACGGTGACCATCGTCACCCAGCTCATAGGAGCGTCATCGGCCGCGATCATCTCCAAGGCCGAGGGCGAGTTCTTCCGTGATGTCGTGGGGCCTCTTGGCAACCCTTCCGCCTTCGTTGACAAGACGGATGAGGAGCTGAAAGGCCAAAGGTACATATTCATCGCCGGCGGTGTCGGCACCGCTCCGGTCTACCCTCAGGCTAAATGGCTGCACGAGAGAGGCATAGCGGTCGATGTCATCATCGGAGCGAAGACCAAGGATCTTCTGATCTACAAGGAAGAGCTGGCCTCCGCCTGTGACAACCTTTACCTTTGCACTGACGACGGTTCGGAAGGATTCCACGGAATGGTCACCGGCCTGCTTGAGAAACTGGTCAATGAGGGCAAGGAATATACCCAGGCAGTGTCAATCGGCCCTATGATCATGATGAAGTTCTGCACCCTGACCTGCAAGAAACTCGGCATCCCTGAGGACGTTAGCCTGAACATGCTGATGGTGGACGGCACGGGGATGTGCGGTGCATGCCGCGTGACCGTGGCCGGAAAAGTGAAGTTCGCATGCGTGGACGGTCCTGAGTTCAACGGCTACGACGTTGATTTCGACGAGGCCATGAGGCGTCTCGGACAATACAGGCCCGAGGAGACGGAGGTTAAATCTAAAATGGGAATATAATGGCACAGAGAATACCAAGAGTACCGGTACGCGAGCAGGATCCGAAGGTACGCGCGCATAATTTCGAAGAGGTCTGCTACGGCTACAACCTTGAGGAAGCCACGACAGAGGCCTCACGCTGTCTCCATTGCAAGAATCCCCGCTGTGTGCAGGCCTGCCCTGTCAGCGTGAAGATTCCTGAATTCATCGCCAAGGTGGCCGCAGTTGACATCGCCGGAGCCGCCGCCATCATCGCCGAGGACTCCTCCCTTCCAGCCGTCTGCGGACGTGTCTGCCCGCAGGAGAGCCAGTGCGAGGGCAGCTGCATCCTCGGTGTCAAGGGTGAGCCGGTGGCCATCGGAAAGCTGGAAAGGTTTGTGGCGGACTACTCTGCCACGACCGGCGCCAATCCTGTCGAGGCGCCAGCCGCTCCGACCCCTGGCCGCGCGAAGGTTGCCATCATCGGTTCCGGCCCTGCAGGCCTGGCCTGCGCCTCCGACCTCGCCAAGAAAGGCTACGATGTCACGATCTTCGAAGCCCTCCACAAGGCCGGCGGTGTGTTGGAATATGGCATCCCTGAGTTCAGGCTTCCCAAGGACACCGTCCTCAAGCGCGAGATCAACGCTGTCAAGGCGCTCGGAGTCAAAATAGAGACCGATGTGATTGTCGGAAGGACGGTCACCATCGACCAGCTGATGGACAAGGAAGGCTTCAAGGCTGTGTTTGTCGGCACGGGAGCCGGTCTGCCGAAATTCATGGGCATTCCGGGCGAGAATCTCAACGGGGTTTTCTCCGCCAATGAGTTCCTGACGAGAAACAACCTTATGAAGGCTTTCCGCGAGGACTACCTGACCCCGATCCACGCTGGCAGAAAATGCTGCGTTGTCGGCGGAGGTAACGTGGCTATGGATGCCGCAAGAACAGCCCTGAGGCTTGGCGCCGACACGACGATTGTCTATCGTCGTACCGAGAACGAGCTTCCTGCAAGAAAGGAGGAGGTTCATCACGCCAAGGAAGAGGGCATTGACTTCCAGATGCTTACCAACCCGGTTGAGATTCTCGGTGACGAGAAGGGCTGGGTAAGGGCGATCAAGTGCATCAGGATGGAGCTCGGTGAGCCTGACGCAAGCGGCCGCCGCTCCCCTGTCCCGATTCCGGGATCCGAGTTCGAGATCCCGACCGAGACCGTGATCATGGCTCTTGGAACTGCTCCGAATCCGTTGATCGTCAACACGACGAAGGGACTTCAGGCCACACGTCGTGGCGGGCTTGAGGCTGACGCCGAGGGTCGCACGACCAGAGAGGGCATATTCGCCGGCGGAGACGCCGTGACAGGAGCCGCCACCGTGATCCTCGCCATGGGTGCGGGCCGGAAGGCCGCCGCGGCCATTGACGAGTACCTCTCCGCCAACGATTAACGATCATTTTCCTTACGATAATCGAGACACCACAAATATGGCTGCCATAGGGGGATTTCTCTATGGCAGCCATATTTGCATAATTGAAATTATATTCATAATATTGCCACAAACTAATAACTATCGGACTCGATGTCTTTTTACCCAAACGAAACTGACCTGGCAAAAGGCGGCTTGGTTTCACGGTCAACGCTCCTACCGAAAAAAGGAAAAAAGGCAATGTATTTATTACGAACTATATGGAGAATGGTGATAATGCCAGCAGAGCGGTAATCAGTTATATTGATTATGTAAGCAGGACATCCAGTGGGGTGTTCCAAAAACTGAATGTTATGATAGATGCGGATCAGACTGTCTCCATGCGATACCACAGTCCCAGCAACACTGTGTACTTTAAGTCTTTAGAAGATTATTCCGATAGAACTTTATACGAAGAAATTATACACGCCTTGCAAAGAGTTGTTTATTCTGACTACTGGGAAGTTCCATTCAACATTGAATTTGAAGCAAAGTTGATTATGGACTATATGAGTTTTGTCAACGGTGGAGAAGGTAACACGGAAATGGCCCTTAACATGAAATACGCAAAGGCGGAGCTAAAGAATGGCAGATCTAAGACATTGTCCGAATGGATCAAGGCCAACGCATATTCCAACCTTGATGTTGACGATTATCGGCAGTTCCTAAGTGTTTGGAAGACTATTCCGGCAGAATATCAGAACTATATGATGTCGCTCAGGTCACAACCAAAACTTCTGCCATCTATTATCAATGAAATCAACAGTCACAGATAAATCTTTGTCACATGAAAAGAATCATTTTATTATTTCTTGCTCTATTCTTGTCTATTAGCCCATCTTTAGCACAGAAAAATAGAAGCGACAGAAGAGACTCTATAAAAGCCACAAGAGTACTGGAAGATAAATTACGACACGAGCAAGCAATTGATGCTCTGAATAAAAAAGCGTTCGTTTTGAAAGTTGACCGCAGAATCTATGAAAAGAGAAGCAAAACTTGGGGTTGCGATCCTAATACTAACTTCGTTCTTCTCAACGGGAATGAAGCTATAGTTCAAATAAATGATCCTAAACCTCAAAATTGTGATACGTTCAAAGGTAATGCATCGGATTTTAAGACTGTCACTAACAAAAAAGGGGAAACTACTTTTGAGATGAAACTTAAAAAAGGGTCATTTATCATCTTTGTAAAAATCACACTGAATAAGAACGATAATTATTGTTATGCCAGATTGAGCGGTCGAACCTACTATCCAAGATTCACGATAACAGGAAGATTATACCCTTTGGAAGATGTAGGCGTGTTCATAGGTATCGATAACAGATGATAATCGAGCTCATAATTTTTTATGTTATGAAACGCTGACTTTAAAAATTGAGTCCACTTGAAAAAGTACCATTTGCCACTTTTTACCCCTTACAGAAGTATCTGCGAGGCACATGTTTTTTCAAAAACGACTTTTTCAAGTGGACTCATATTTGCATAATTGAAAATATATTCATAATATTGCCACAAACTAATAACTATCGGACTCGATGTCTTTTTACCCAAACGAAACTGACCTGGCAAAAGGCGGCTTGGTTTCACGGTCAACGCTCCTACCGAAAAAAGGGGAGATAATGGCAATGTGTTTATTTTGAAATGATTATGTTTTAGAATGATGAAAACGTACAAATTTCCCAAGCAGATTCTCCTATTATTACCTCTGCTGCCTGCATGTCTCACATATTCCTGTCTGAAAGACGGACACGATGAAGACAATGGCAATAAGGTTGAGCACATCGCTGCAATCGAAAAAGCCAAAGCCATCTACGAAGATCTGAGCCCTGATTTCTCCATCATCCAAGTCAGAAGTTCAGAAAGTTCCCCTTTACGGATAGCTTTCGAGCCAATATGGAATGATGCTTTTGTTAATGAACACGGTGACAGTTCCACAACGGTTGAGACCAACATCCTTATGTCGCACTCACTTCATATGCTTTTGAAGGAATCAAATGATGCCTTTTCTGAAAGTAATGACCCAAGGTACCAGCAACACTTGTCAAGGGCTGTTGTTCTGATGCCCGAAGAGGATAGGCAACGTCCCATGGCATTCCTTATGACAATCGTAGGGAGTAAACACTACCTGGAAAAACATGACTTCAGCTTATGGGACGTATCCTACCTGAACATACCCGAGGACTTTTCAGGTCTGATCCTTTATCATACCTTATCCGGTGACTTTATTAATGGGTGGCATGTCGCTGAAGGGAATCTGTACAAAACATGCACGTTGATTTCCGATGAAGACGCGAATTTATTCGCCAATTCCATTGACACACGAGCTAAAGTTGAGTGTAAGACAATCACTGTTTATAAGTATTATTACACTTGCAGGAAAGAAAAAGATCTAGAATTCAACACTTATGAAAACAGACAAAACTCATCATATTTATGTGTTGGACCTAGCATCAAAGGCGAGAATTACAGAATCTGTTCGCTTGTGGACGACAGTTACATATCATCAGAAAATATAGGTGTTATAATACCTCACGTTGATCTATCCCGATTATTCGCATCATATTCCTCTGTACTATATGCACGATTGCAAGGATTTATGAACTATATGGAGAATGGTGATAATGCCAGTAGAGCGGTAATCAGTTATATTGATTATGTAAACAGGACATCCAGTGGGGTGTTCCAAAAACTGAATGTTATGATAGATGCGGATCAGACTGTCTCCATGCGATACCACAGTCCCAGCAACACTGTGTACTTTAAGTCTTTAGAAGATTATTCCGATAGAACTTTATACGAAGAAATTATACACGCCTTGCAAAGAGTTGTTTATTCTGACTACTGGGAAGTTCCATTCAACATTGAATTTGAAGCAAAGTTGATTATGGACTATATGAGTTTTGTCAACGGTGGAGAAGGTAACACGGAAATGGCCCTTAACATGAAATACGCAAAGGCGGAGCTAAAGAATGGCAGATCTAAGACATTGTCCGAATGGATCAAGGCCAACGCATATTCCAACCTTGATGTTGACGATTATCGGCAGTTCCTAAGTGTTTGGAAGACTATTCCGGCAGAATATCAGAACTATATGATGTCGCTCAGGTCACAACCAAAACTTCTGCCATCTATTATCAATGAAATCAACAGTCACAGATAAATCTTTGTCGCATGAAAAGAATCATTTTATTATTTCTTGCTTTATTCTTGTCTATTTGCCCATCTTTAGCACAGAAATATAGAAGCGGCAGAAGAAGAGACTCTATAAAGGCTTTGGCCGAAGCGGCTGATAGTATTAAACATAAGCAAGCGTTGGAAGCATTAAAGAACAAGGCTTTTGTCATTAAATTCGATCGCAGCATTTACGAAAATAAAGGTGTCATAAAAGGATGTGATCCACAAACTAACTTTTTCCTTCTTAATGAAGATAAGGCCGTGTTACAAACATATGACACTGAAAACGATACATTCAAATGCAAGGCATCCGAATTCAGGGTAAAGACAACAAATAAAGGGGAAACTATCTTTGAAATGAAGCTAACTAAAAGATTAGTTGCCAAAGTCAAAATAGCCCTTACGAAAAATGCAAATCTCTGTGAAGTTAGAATCAGTGGCACATATGCTTATCCAACTGTAATATTTACAGGGCAGTTGTATCCTTTAGATAATGCTAACGTATTCATAGGAATAGACAAATTAGATCAACTTTAAATTGATATAAAATGAAAAGAATTATCTTAATAATATTGGCCATAGTTGCATTCGGAATAGATATCAACGCCACCAATACAACAATCACGAACGTTGACGTTGAGACACCCTCCGGAAATCTGAACATCAACATTGAGAAAAACGATCAAGGTGTTTACGATCTGCTGATTACTGAGACCAGCGACTTGGTTTCAAATGCATCCATGACAGAATTCCCTTTTAAGGATAGCCGGAAAGCATTTGACAGAGAGTTCAAAAATTCCCTCATCATATCTCTGAAATTGACATATCCAGATATTTGCGAACTAATCTCATCCGGTAAGATTTTCAATTTTTCAGCCAGCATTAATTTTGATGACAAAAGAGAAGCTATATCCAAAAGATTTTGGATTAACGCAAAAGCCCATGACCTACAAACCATTGTGCAGGTCATGGAGCGGATCACTACCGATGAGAGCTTGTTGAATATGATAAAGCAGGTGGCAGAGCAAGTATATAGGAATGTACCTGTTAAGCCAAGAATCTCATTGCCTGATCATATTAGATTTCAGATAGAGAATGGACATCTAGGATACTTCTCAAACGCCTATGCCAAGGTAGAAAAAGGAGACCTGATTATGTAATTCTTTTGGAATAAGACAAATCATATTCAGAGAGATGTTTCGACTGTCCACATTGTTGAAAACTTGTTATGCCCTTGTCATTCTTTATGGATGCCAGCCACCCGTAAAAGATGTGGCAAGGGATTTCTTGTTGTCATACTACAAGGATTACAGCTACATAGAGCAGACATTGATCGATCATAACGGAAATCGCATTCTATTCTCTCCATATGAATATGAGAATCTTTACATTGCTCTCGACAGCTTAGATGCTATAAAAGCTTCATGCGTGACATTCAAGAAAGCAGTCTCCGACTCAGTGGCAGTTCCTTACTCATTTATCAGTTCACAAGCAACGAATCGTGTCAAGCAATGGAAAGATGATCGTCACAATCGCGACCTTTCATTGAACGACTTCCTGGAATACTGGTTACCTTATAGGATAGAGCAAGAAAAGTTCTGTGATTATCACGACCAGGTTAGTGAAAGATTTGGGTTCATCAGTGATTCCATTAAACAAGGAATGTCCGTGACCAGAGCAACAAACATGCTCCAGGATGAACTGAGACAATTGATACGGTTCGATCTTCGCAGTCACGCAGACATAAACCAGCCATCTATTCTTGAAACCATGGATTTGGGCCGAGGAAGCTGCAGGAGTATAACAACATTGACTACTATTGTTTTAAGGGAACTCGGTATTGTATCAACAATTGATGAATGTCCTGTGTGGGCGCATAGGAACTCCGGTCATCAATGGAATGTAATACGAACAGAAAAAGGCGAATGGATTCCTTTCAATGGAGCGGAAGATAATGTTGGGAAAGAATTCAACACACTGACTGATTCCGTGAAAGCGCCCAAGATATTCCGCAAGCAATTCAGCAGAAATCTATTGTTCGCTCCTCAAATTAACCGAGATAGTCTTCCACGAATATTCATAAATGATCATCGTAAAGATGTTACATCCACATATCTTGTTACGAAAGATGTAACCGTCATTCCTACAAAAGATCGGAATGATCCATATATTTACTTGGCTGTATTCAATGCCAATGAATGGAAGATCGTCTCATGGGCAGAGATAAAAGACGGGAAAGCTACATTTAAGGATATGGGATGCAACGAGATAGTGTATCTTCCTGTGTATCACCATAATCATACATACCACCCTGCGGCTGATCCGTTTATCTTACACAAAGACGGAAGCACGACTTTCATCCAAGCCGACACAACTCAACAAAGCAGTCTAAAAATAAAATATTCAAACTGCTTTTATGACACCAAATGGCTTACTTCCAAACCAGGGTCGGGGAGGATTCTTAAACTCTACTATTGGAATGATGGTTGGAGATTGTGCGACACTCACACCACACTAGTAAACGAGCCAGCCACATTCCATAATGTTCCCGAAAGAGGTCTATATCTCATTAACTTTCCAGATTCAGACAACACGTGGCAACGAATATTCACATTAAACGGAGATGAACAGATTTGGTATTGATAGACATGAACCAGCCAACCTGTTATTCGGCATTCTGCTGTTTGTCATCTGCCCTTTTATGTTCCCAAGCATTGGAGAACAACAATACAGCTATCTTCAAGGGTTATTCTTCCTATGCATAACTTGGATCGCCTTAACAATCAAACTATCAAATCGAAAATGCCATATAAGCATCCGTAGTCTAGATGCAGCGTTATCTATATGTTTGATTGCCATGATGATCCATATAATGTGGATAAAGCCTGTTGAGTTGTCTGTATGGAGTTGGGTTGACATGGCCGGCCTGTCAGCGCTATATGTTTACGTCAGATCATCATCACGCTTTGAAATACAAACCTTAATGTATTGCGCTGTCATAGGTGGTATATTTCAATGCTTCTACGCAGGTATTCAATTAACGGGATTGGCTTCCTCTCTTAACAGAGACTTCCCTATGACCGGAAGTTTTCTCAATCCTGCTCCTTTTGCCGGTTATCTGGCGACATTAGCAAGCGTTATGTATGCGACTGCATTAGTTAATGGACATAATAAAAATAGAATAGCCCTATTAGGGGCAATGCTTCTGTTTTTCTGCTTTGTGATATGTCTGAAATCACGAGCCGCATTGTTCGCACTTATCGCCACAATTATTTTGATGTACAATGCTCACAGCAAACAAAATAAACTTACCGGGCGCATCACAACAGTTGTATTTCTGGTCACATTTCTTATGGTATTGTACAGAATCCGGGAAGTATCTGCCAATGGCCGTTTGTTTATTTGGGAAAATACCTTTGAGATGATAATGGATCATCCACTTACAGGAGTGGGAGCGAACCGCTTCAAGGTTGAATTCCCTTTTTATCAAGCACAATTTCATCAATTTCATTCAGGTGAATTCTCAAAACTATATGACGGCAACACGTTTCTTGTATTTAACGAGTATCTTCATGTCATAGCAGAAATGGGATGCATTATATTTATCCTGTTGTTATTACCTTTATGTATTATATGGAAAAACAAGAATGCTTCGGCAGAATGTTCCGTTGCTTTTTGCGGTATTGTCTGCCTTATGATATTTGGCATCTTTTCATATCCTCTCTCGATACTCACAATAAAAATTTTACTTGTACTTTTTATTGCAATCATCGGTAAATGGAGCAAGCAACTATACAAAGGGAAGGATGGTCTCTGTTTAAGACACCTACTTATACCAATCACATCATTGTTCATCAGCATATCAGTTTATGGAACATATATCGTTTATAATTGGGACACTTTCAAGCGACAGAAATTCCATTCAAATAAGCATCACCTGAATTATGGTAAACATGCTTTTATATTCCGAGATGATATATCTTTCATTCAGTATCAATATCACAAAGCCATGAGTGAGTGTGATCATATTCAAGCACTTGACATTATGAACGATGCCATCAAGCGTGTCCCGGTTTATGGTTTCTATAGAGAAAGGGCAAATCTTTACCATGAACTTGGAGAATACAAAAAGGCCGAAAAAGAGTACATGTTTCTAATACACTTGGCACCATCACAATTAGACCCGGCATTGCGGCTTGCCATGATCTACAAGGACGCTGGAAATATAAAAGATGCGTTGGAACTTATCTCACCATACATGGCAATCAATCCAAAAGAAACGGATCTCAACACGAAAGCAATCTTATACGAAATGAAATTATTATACCACGAACTGGAATGTAAAATTAGACACCATCCGGAAATATGAACAGCAATATAAAAATATTTGCTAAATTTGTATGATTTGACTTTATGATGAGGAAATTGTCCATAGTGCCGATCTTTCTGGCGATGATGATGGTGACGCTGGCGACTGTGCTGCCGCATCATCACCATCAGACAATGATCTGCATTGTGGAGGAAGTCTGCGGGATGGACGGGTGCTGCGATGACGAGCACACGCACCATTCGGACACCAACCACAACCAGGACGAAAGCCACTGCGTGGCGCACAAGCAGTACTGCCCGTCGGAAAGGCTGCACATTGACAATCAAGATTTTGGCATTGACGCCGGCGACATATTCCCGATCCTTGCCATTCTCTCCAACCTACTGACCATCACCTCCGAAAGCACCGCTAATGAATATGCTTCCGGGGATCTCATACCATCTATCGCACCGCCATTGGTCTCTTCAATGGCTCCCAACGCCCCGCCCGTCGCTGCGTAACATTCAGTCCACCATCTTGGTTCCGCATCAAGTGCGATAAGCGCAAATTACTGAATGTTAACCGGTTGCAAATCCCTGCCCGGCTAAATCGGAGGGCAGGACTTACGAATATACTGATTATCAACACAGTACGGGAAACAGCCATTTTTACGGAATGACCATCCGTGCGATGTGATAAGCGTCAAACGGAGGCAATAATGCTAATTAACAGGTCGGGACGCGTACAATGAATAGAGAGAGGCGGAATCAGCCTATTCAATAATTTTAGGATATTTATAACTCAAATATTCACTTAAAAACATATATTCACTTAAAATGAAGAAAACGATAATAACGTTGATGGCATTCTGCGCTATTTTGGCAGGGTGCGGTAACCATTCAAATCACGGGGATCACAATCACGATCACGAGGCTGAGGCTCACGAGGAGCACGAGCACGGGCATAACCATAGTGGCGAGGCCTGCAAGGGGCATAACCACGAACACGAACACAGCCACGGTGAGGCTGACGGGCACGAGGACGGTCACGGGCACGATGGCGAGATCGAGGTGAGCCTTGAGCGCCAGAAAACATTCGGAATCACGACCGACACTGTAGCCGTGGGTGATTTCAATGAGGTGATCCACACAAGCGGACAGATTCTATCCGCTATGGGAGACGAGATGACCGTAGTGGCGAAAAGTTCCGGAGTCGTCAGCTTCGGGAAACTGGCAGAGGGCTCGGCCGTAGGTAAAGGCTCGCTGATCGCGACAATCTCATCCAAGGAACTCGGTGGCGGAGACCAGCTTGCTAAGGTAAAAGCCACATACGAGGCAGCGAAGAAAGAATATGAACGAGACATTCAACTGAGCAAGGACAACATTGTCAGCGAAAGCCATTTGGATCAGAGCAGACTGGCCTATGAGCAGGCCAAGGCAGAGTACGATGCGCTGGCTTCCGGCACATCCAAGGATGGTAACGTCAGCGTCACTTCCCCGCTTGGCGGATTCATCAAGAAACTCAACGTCAACCAGGGTGACTATGTCGAGACCGGAACCCCGATCGCGGTTGTCAGCCAGAACAGAAGGTTGAGGCTCCGCGCCGATGTCTCCGAGAAATACTACGGACTCATCAGCGGAATCAAGGACGCCAACTTCTCAACATCCTACAGCGACGAGACCTACAATATGAAGGCTTTGAACGGCCGGTTGGTCGGCTACGGAAAGGCCTCTGACGGAGACTATTATATTCCTGTGACATTCGAGTTCGACAACAAGGGAGACCTTATTGCGGGATCCTATGTGAATGTCTATCTGAAATCATCCTCGTCCTCAAGGGCCATAAGCGTTCCGGTCGGAGCGGTGGTCGAGGATCAGGGAGTTTACTACGTTTTCGTGCAGAATGACGAGACCGGCTTCCTCAAACGCGAGGTCAAACTCGGACAGTCTGACGGGCAGAGAGTCCTGATAAAGAGCGGATTGAACGAAGGCGATGTTGTTGTGGCTACAGGTGCCATCCAGGTGAAACTCGCTTCCGTAACAGCCGTTCCGGCAGGTCACACACACAGTCATTAGGCCTATGGAACAGCTCAAACACGAAAACGGACTGTTGAACGGAATCATCCGGTTCTCACTCAACAACCGAATGGTGATCCTTGTGATCGCCGCACTCTGCCTCGTAGCGGGGATATATTCAACAATGCACACTGAAGTCGATGTGTTCCCGGATCTGAACGCGCCGACTGTGGTCGTGATGACGGAAGCAGAAGGGATGGCTCCGGAAGAGGTCGAAAGACTCGTCACTTTCCCTATCGAGACCGCCGTCAACGGTGCGACAAACGTGCGCCGCGTACGCTCGTCATCCGCAACCGGATTCTCTATCGTCAACATCGAATTCGACTGGGGAACAGACATTTACAAAGCCCGCCAGATCGTCTCCGAGAAAATAGCGATGGTCGGTGCTGACCTTCCAGAGAATGTCGGCAACCCGACTCTCGGACCTCAGGCCTCAATCCTCGGCGAGCTGATGATCATCGGCCTGACCGCCGACACGACCTCTATGCAGGACCTTCGCACGATCGCCGACTGGACGATCAGGCCAAGACTCCTCTCGACCGGCGGCGTTGCCCAAGTCGCGGTGATGGGCGGAGACATCAAGGAATATCAGATCCTGATGGACCCAGGCAAGATGCGCCGTCACGGAGTCTCGATGGACGAGGTCATCTACGCCGTCAAAGGAATGAACCAGAATGCCTCCGGCGGCACTCTCTATGAATATGGCAATGAATATATCGTCCGTGGCCTTCTGTCCACCAACGATATAGACGAACTGAAAAAGGCTGTGGTGAAGACCTCGGAAAACGGTTTGCCGATCACATTGGACGCAATCGCTGACGTGCGTATCGGCCCCAAGACTCCGGTTCTCGGCGTGGCCTCCAACGACGGCAAGCCTGCCGTGCTGCTGACCGTGACCAAACAGCCGAACACCAACACTTTGGCTCTCACCGGAAGGCTTGACAACGCACTTGACGAGCTCAAGGCGAACCTCCCGGCTGACGTTAAGATCAACTCACAGATTTTCCGCCAGTCCAGGTTCATCGACAGTTCGATCGACAACGTGAAGAAGTCCTTGATCGAGGGTGCGATATTCGTGATAATCGTGCTGTTCATATTCCTGATGAACTGGCGCACCACCATCATCTCCCTCATCTCAATCCCGCTTTCCATCGTCTTCTCTTTGCTGGCGATCCGTTGGATGGGACTGACGATCAACACGATGAGCCTCGGCGGAATCGCCATCGCCATAGGTTCGCTTGTGGACGACTCGATTGTGGACGTTGAGAATGTGTTCAAGCGATTGCGGCAGAACCGAGAAAAACCTGAAAATGAGCGGGAGAGCGTAATCAAAGTTGTTTACGAGGCCTCGAAAGAGGTCCGTATGCCGATGCTTAACTCAACGCTCATCATCATCGCGAGCTTCCTGCCTCTCTTCTTCCTCTCCGGAATGGAAGGAAGGATGCTCAAGCCGCTGGGAATCACGTTCATCATCTCCCTGATGGCATCCACGCTTGTGGCACTGACTGTCACACCTGTCCTTAGCTCATTCCTTCTCGGCTCACAGAACAGCGACAAGACCGGCAAGGAACCGACTCTGGTACGCTGGCTCAAGAAGTACTATGAAAAGGCCCTCAACTGGTCTGTAGGACACAAAAAGAGTTTACTCTTCGGCGTCGGAGCGCTGCTTGCGGCTGCTGTGGTGATGTTCTTCACCCTCGGCGGAAGCTTCCTCCCGGCCTTCAACGAAGGCTCGTTCACAATCTCCATCAGCACTGTTCCTGGAATATCCTTGGAGGAGTCTGACCGTATGGGCCGCACGGCGGAGGAGCTCCTGCTCAGCATCCCGGAGATCAAGACCGTGGGTCGTAAGACAGGCCGGGCGGAACTCGATGAACACGCATTCGGAGTGAACAGCTCTGAGTTTGAATGCCCGTTCGAGCTTGGTAAGAAAACCAGAAAGCAGTTGACCGAAGAGGTACGTCAGAAATTAGCCGTGCTTCCTGGTGTGAACATCGAGATCGGAGGACCTATCTCTCACAGAATCGATGCGATGCTCTCTGGAACAAAGGCCAACATCGCCATCAAGCTGTTCGGTTCCGACCTCAACAAGATGTACGAGATCGGACAGAAGATCAAGACCTCGATCTCAGGCGTGGAGGGCATCGCTGACATCAATGTGGAGCAGCAGGTCGAAAGGCCGGAGCTGAACATCACCCCGAAGCGCGAGATGCTTGCCCGCTACGGAATATCCCTGCCGGAGTTCGCCGAAGTAGTGAGGGTGATGATGGAAGGCGAAGTCGTTTCGACAGTCTATGAGGGCAACCGCTCGTTCGACCTCACGTTGAAAGTCAATGATGACGCACGCTCAAGCATCGAGAGGATTTCCGATCTGACCATAGACACCGGTGACGGCAAGAAGGTTCCACTGTCCTATGTGGCCGACATCAAGTCATCAGCCGGACCGAACACTATCAACCGCGAGAACGTCAGCCGTAAGCTGGTCGTTTCCTGCAACGCCACCGGTGGAGAACTCGCCAAGGCCGTCGGAGCCATCCGAGAGAAGATAGCCGAGAACATCGAACTCCCTGAAGGTTACCATATTGAATACGGTGGACAGTTCGAGAGCGAGGAAAGGGCATCCAAGACCATAGCCCTCGTGAGCATATTCAGTATATTCATCATCTTTATGCTTCTGTACGGCGAGTTCAAGAACATCTCGCAGTCGCTCGTCGTGCTGCTGAATCTGCCGCTGGCGCTCATCGGAGGCGTGTTCGCCATATTCTTCACCGACGGAATCCTGAGCATTCCGGCCATCATCGGTTTCATCTCGCTGTTCGGCATCGCGACCCGCAACGGTATGCTCCTGATCGACCGCTACAATGTGCTCGCATCGGAGGGGCATTCGCGCGAGGAGGCTGTGATGATCGGCTCGCTGGACAGGCTGAACCCGATTCTTATGACCGCCATCACTTCCGCGCTGGCACTGCTTCCGCTCGCGCTTGGCGGCGACCTGCCCGGCAACGAGATCCAGTCCCCTATGGCTAAGGTGATCCTCGGCGGACTATTCTCCTCCACCCTGCTGAACGGGTTCGTCGTGCCGGTGATCTATCTCATCAACTCCAAGTCCAAGAAACATGGCTGATGAAAAATCATCGTCACACACTCAATTGGTCGCTGAACCCGTCGAGGCGAGCCAACCAAAACAACAAGAATAACAGTAATATTTTAATATGAAACACCGTAATATTAATAAGTTATTATTAACTATTTATATCTGTGCAGGAAGCACCTTTGCGGTCTATGCACAGACCTCCACAGAAGCCGTCCTCCGGCAAATAGAGACAAACAATCCGCAGTTGAAAGCCGAAGCCGCTGAAGTGGAAGCCGAGAAACTGGCCAACCGTGCAGACGCATTGCTGGAGAACCCGGAGTTCGAGTTCAACTACCTGTGGGGAGCCGACGGCATCGGCAACAGACGTGACTTCCGCGTTACCCAAGCGTTCGATGCAGCCACTCTGACCGGTATGAAATCCAGACAAGTAGCCGGACAGAACGAACTTGCCACACTGCAATACAAAGCCGAGAGGCTTAACGTGCTACTCGAAGCCAAGCAAGCCTGCATCGATCTCATCTACTACAACGCCCTTAAAGCCGAACTGGACACTCATCTGTCCCAGGCACAGACTCTCGTGTCGTCTTTTGAGAAAAGGCTGAAAGCCGGTGGAGCCAATGTCCTCGACCTCAACAAGGCCAAGGTGCATCTGACAAGCGTACGTGGCCAGATCTCACAAGTCGAAGTTGAGCGTCAGACCCTGCTGGCGAAACTGAAGAGCCTCAACGGTGGGAACGACATCGCTCTTGAAGATTCCGCCTACGGCCTTTCAGACAACTTGCCATCCGATTTCGATTCGTGGTACGAGTCGGCGTCGCAGAAAAATCCAGTCCTGCAATATGTCCGTCAGGAGGTTACTGTAGGCAAAAAACAGTTGTCCATCGACAAGACTGCCTGGGTACCTGAACTGACCGTCGGCTATATGAGCGAGCTCACGACATCAGACAAGTTTCGAGGCGTGACAGTGGGTGTGAATATTCCTCTGTGGAGCAACGCCAACAAAGTGAAGCAGTCCCGCGCGAAGATCGCCGCCGCAGAATCCCGCAAGGCTGCCGCAGAGCAGCAGTTCTATTTCGACCTTCTGGTCCAGTACAACCGCGCCGCCAGCCTCAAGGAGAACTCCGAACTGATGCGCGCCTCCCTAAGCGAGACCGACAGCCGTGACTACCTGCTGACAGCCCAGTCCCGAGGCGAGATCTCGATGATTGAATATCTCGTCGAGACCGACCAGTACTATGAAGCCCTGGAGCAGACCCTTTCAGCCGAGCGTGACTATCACCAAGCCCTCGCCCAGCTGAACGCTGTGGAGCTTTAGCCTGTTTTAGCCGATGCACAGCCACGAACTTGGCACATCGACATCTGACGTTGCGCGGCTGCTCGAATTCTTCTCGTGGCACCTAACCAACTAATAATGAGCATCAAAAGGTATCTCGTGGTTCAATTTCATGTACCACGAGACAGCTCTCTTGCTTGATAATCAACAGATTATCCGCCAAGACATAAATTACATTTTGAAGTCTGAGTTGAATTGTCTAAATTGCAAGCGATTAAATTGACCAGTGACTGGATATGAGTCGCCGTGAACCAGCCTCAGATGATCGCTTATGATGAGGCTCTTTTAAACACTTACTAAACTAATGACTATGATAGGGTCGAGGTGCGGGAGCCATCAGGGAAACACTGTGGCACACATATTTCAAAGGGCGCGGAATGGGTTCGTTGTGTTCTACAATGTCAAGGATTCACTGTTTTTCATCACATCATTTTGTATTATCGCCCGACGGCATGGTGTCAAGGTGCTGGCACTATGCCTGATGTACAATCATGTTCACATTCTGCTGGACACAGATGACAAAGAATCTATAAGACTGTTCATCAAGGATCTGATGTCGTACTTCTGCAAATCATACAACCGCAGGTATGGGCTTTCCGGTGAGTTGTTCGGCAAGTACGGAATGTCGTTGAAGAAAGGAGACAAAGCCATCAGGACAGCTTTGGCTTACGTCAACAACAACCCGGTCGAAGATCACATCTGCGGGAAAGCCGAGGAGTGGCGATGGAACTTTCTGGCATATTCGGACTCTGACCACCCATATTCAGAGAAGGTCAATTTAGGCATTGCATCAAGAAGGCTGAGGAGAGCGGTGGCCAAAGTGAAGTACCTGCATACGACCGAAAGACCTTTGACATACGAAGTGCTTGACAACCTCTTCGACTCGCTTGCCATAAAAGAAAAACAACAACTGGTGGACCTGATAATCAATGAATATGCAATCGTTGATTTCCGCCAGGCCATCAGTTTTTATGGCGATTACGACAAGATGCTTATAGCATTCGCCAGCAACACTGGAAGTGAATACGAGATCAGCGAGCCTTTTGACCCGCATTCCGGTCAGGCATACCGGAAAATGGCGGACTATCTGGCCAGGGACAACAGGTTCAAATCAATCGGCGAGGTGATCAATCTCCCATTAGGAAAGTTAGTGGAATATTTAGACGAACTTGTCAGCCAATGTGGCGTCAGGCAATGCCACGCGATGAAATTCCTGCACATTATCCAGAATCGCCTTGGCACCTAAATACTTGATAATGTGCAAAATAAACTTTCTCGTGGTTATCATTTAGAAACCACGAGAAAGCCTTTTTAATTAATAATCAATACATTATCTACCAAGCCCTCCGAAAAAGCTCGTTTGGACTGTGATGTCTCAGCTTGAAATAATAATCCAAATCTGCGATCTTGGCTAGATGAAAGGCTGTGCGCTCCAGCGAAGCTACTCTACGGCGGCGATGCACTCGAGTCCCTCGTTGAGAGAGACGGTAATCCTATTCATTGGAACCAGCGAAGCTACTCCGCGGCGGCAATGCACTCGATCTCGACGAGGGCTCCTTTTGGGAGGGTCTTGACGGCGAAGGCGCAGCGGGCCGGGAACGGGGCTTTGAAGAACTCGGAATAGATTCCGTTCATCGCGGCGAAATCATTCATGTCAGCGAGGAATACGGTGGTCTTCAGGACTTTGTTGAGGTCGGAGCCAGCCTGCTCGAGGATTGACTTGAGATTGGTCAGGGACTGACGGGTCTGGGCCTCCACTCCCCCTTCCGGGAACGCACCGGTGGCAGGATCGATAGGAAGCTGGCCGGAAACGAAGATGAAACCGTTATGCTCGATGGCCTGGCTGTACGGGCCGATGGCGGCAGGAGCCTTTTCTGTGCTTATCTGTCTCATAAAATCAAATTTTTGCCAAATTTAGGAAATTGAAAAGTAATTTGCCAAAAAACTACAGACAGAGTCAAAAGGGCTTCCAAGAAACTTCGCAAACATAGTAGTAAGCGTTAATAAATAAGATGCAGCTTTGAATAGTTTGAAATGTTCTTTGAGGTGAAATAATCTTGGTAAAGATTTAGCGGTATTTTAGAGGATGATGCCTTTGGGAGGTAGGAGTGTGCCGGTGGCACATGGCTGATGGGAAAAGACATATAGACCGAAAAGACATTCAAAGATAGCCAAGTTATTCTTTAAGGATTACATAATTGGTGGTAAAATGTGTAAATTTGTAGAACGAACATTAAAAACACATTTTACTATGGCACTCGAACAACAGATCCAGAAGGACATAATGGAGGCGATGAAGGCTCACGATGAGTCTCGCCTTAACGCGACAAGAGGCATCAAGTCAGAGATTCTCCTCGCGAAGACATCAGGAACGGAACACGAACTCTCAGACACTGACGTGCTGAAAATCATCCAGAAGCTCGTGAAGCAGCGCAAGGAGTCCGCTGAGCTCTACACCCAGGGCAACCGTCCGGAACTCGCCGAGAAAGAACTCGCCGAGATGAAGGTGATGGAAGCCTACCTGCCGAAGGCACTTTCCGAGGACGAGGTCAGGAATATTCTTAAAGAGGTTGTCGCCGAGGTCGGAGCTACCGGTCCTAAAGATATGGGCAAGGTTATGGGAGCGGCGACCAAGAAGTTGGCAGGACAGGCTGACGGCCGTTTGATCTCGACTATCGTAAAGGAACTGCTCGCACAGTAGTATTTTATAAATATTTGCACAGTAGTATTTTATAAATATTTGAAGAACAACAGCATCTATGATTAAGGAATCACGGAATATTGCTGCTGCGATCGCCGCGCTGACATTGTCGGTCGCGGCTTTCGCGCATAGTAAAGAGAATGTGGCCGCCGGCGCTTCGACAGGCTCAGCGACCGGGCAGGATCTCTACAAGGAGTTCCAGAATCCGCCGAAGTCCGCCCGCCCGAGGGTGTGGTGGCACTGGATGAACGGAAACATCACCAAGGACGGAATCAAGAAAGACCTTCTGTGGATGCAGAAGACCGGAATCGTGGGATTCCACAACTTCGACGCCGGCCTTGAGACCCCGCAGATTGTGGACAAGAGGCTCATCTATATGACCCCGGAATGGAAGGACGCTTTCAAGTACGCCATCAACCTCGCGGACAGCCTTGACATGGAGATGACCATCGCAAGTTCCCCAGGCTGGAGCGAGACCGGCGGCCCGTGGGTCAAGGACGAGGACGCTATGAAGAAACTCGTCTGGAGACAGGTCGAGATCAAGGGCGGACAGCCTGTCAGCCTGAAACTCCCGGAGGGCTTCGACATCACCGGACCGTTTATGGATTTCACCGGCTCGTTCGACGGAGTATCTCAGGTTTTCCTCAGGAAAAAGTTCTACAGGGACATTGCCGTTGTCGGAGTGAAGCTCAGTGACAAGGACATCAACCTCAAAGAGTTGCATCCTGTAATCACTTCAAGCGGTTGCGATGCCACAGGCGAGGAAATGCTCGAAAGGATCACCGGCGACAGCGTAGGAGACTACCTCGACGTGAAAGCCGACAAGAACGGCAAGTGCTGGATCCAGTACGAGTTCGCCGAGCCGCAGACCATCAAGGCCGTAGTGGTCTCCGAACTCAGGAAGGACACGAATCCTTACGTCCACACGAAGGAACTCCAGTACAGCGATGACGGAGTCAACTTCAAGAGCATCAACCTTTCCTATCAGGCCACGGCGCAAAGGACATACGCAATCCCGGCCACCACAGCCAAATATTTCAGGCTCAGCCTTAAAGACAATAAAGGGAAGAAAGACTGCGAGTTTGGAGTCGCCCAGTTCGCCCTCTCCACCGTCACCAGGATCCAGCTTGCGGGCGACAAGGCCGGAAACAGCTTCTACCGTCTGCTCTGGATGGAGGACACTCCGTACAGCAGTGAGGCGGCCAGACTTGAGGATGTGGTCGATCTCACACCTTACGTCAAGGACGGAACCCTCACCTGGAACGCTCCGGAAGGCAACTGGAGAATATTCCGCTTCGGCTACAGCCTGACCGGCAAGACCAACCACCCTGCCTCACCGGAAGCCACCGGCCTTGAGGTTGACAAGCTCGACCCGAAGGCCATCACTGAATATTTCCACAACTACCTCCAGACCTATGCCGAGGCCTCCGGCGGAAAGCTCGGCAAGGGTGGCATTGAATATCTCCTCACAGACAGCTACGAGGCGGGAGCGCAGACGTGGACCAGGAATATGTTCGAAGAGTTCAAGGCCAGAAAAGGCTACGATCTTCTCCGCTGGATGCCAGCACTGACAGGAATGGTTCTGAACAACACCGAGGAGACCGAGCGTTTCCTGTTCGACTGGAGAAGGACAATCGGGGATATGATCTCCGAATATCACTACGACCTCCAGAACGAGATCCTGAAGCCTTACGGAATGAAGCGATACACGGAAAGCCACGAGAACTACCGCGCCAACCTCTCCGACGGAATGGACTGCAAGAGGTACGCCGAGATTCCGATGTCAGCCTTCTGGATGGACTACAAGAACGGAAAAATATTCAATCCTCGTTTCGAGGCCGACGTGCGCGAATCCGCCTCCGTGGCTCACATCTACGGCCAGAACATCGCCGCCGCGGAGTCGTTCACATCCGACGGCTACAGGGACGGGGCCTGGGTCTTCTCCCCTGCCGTGCTCAAACCAACAGCCGATGCAGCGATGGCCGCCGGACTGAACCGATTCGTGATCCACACATCACCTCACCAGCCGGTTGACGACAAGGTCCCGGGACTCGGTCTCGGAAAATACGGCCAATGGTTCGACCGTCACCAGACCTGGGCCGACCAGGCGAAGGCGTGGACGGATTATCTGTCCCGCAGCTGTTATATGCTTCAGCAAGGTCGTTTCGTGGCCGATGTCGCCTACTACTACGGTGAGGACAACAACGCAACGGGAATAATGCTCAAGAAAGTTCCGGCCCTTCCTTACGGCTACAACTACGACTATTTCAGCCCGTCCGTGATCCGTAATCTGGCCAAGGCCGAGAACGGGCTTATCACTGTGCCAAGCGGAATGAAGTACAAGGTTCTGATGCTTGACGCCAACGTGAAACACATGTCAATCGACATCCTGCGGAAGATCAAGGTGTTCGCGGACGCCGGAGTCGTGATCTGCGGAGCCAAGCCTCAGAAACTCGCCGGCAACACCGGCACGGAGGAAGAGTTCAAGGCTCTTGTGAAAGACATCTGGAACTCCGGGCGCAAGAATGTAACGGCAGGAGTGCCGGCGGAAAAAGTCCTTTCCGCCATGAGTCTCAAACCCGATTTCAGCATAGCAAGCGGAAACAACAAGGACATCAAGTTCGTCCACAGAAACCTTTCCGATGGTGAAATCTACTGGGTGACAAACCTTTCCAAGGACACGAGAGACATCACGGCTTCATTCAGGACAACGGGCAAAAAGCCTGTAATCTGGCACGCGGAGGACGCTTCAACCGAACCGGTCAGCTATGAGATCGCTGACGGCAGGACCAACGTAAAGATGAGCCTGACACAGCACCAGTCTGCCTTCGTCATATTCACAGAAAACACCGATGTGGCGAAAGTTGAGCTGCCTGAGACAAGCGAAGAGACAATCGTGGAGCTCAACACTCCTTGGTCAGTCAAGTTCCAGCAGGGACGCGGAGCGCCGGAAACCGCCACTTTCAATCAACTCGCATCCTTGACCGAGAGTTCCGAGCCGGGAATCAAGTACTTCTCCGGAGCGGTGACATATTCGAACATATTCAAGTTAAAAAAGAAGGAAATTCGAGGCAAGGATTCCGTCATTCTGGATTTAGGTGATGTGAAAGATCTGGCGGAAGTGACCGTGAACGGAAAGAATCTGGGAGTGTTCTGGAACGCCCCGTTCAAGGTTGACATCACCAAGGCAGTGAGGAACGGAGAAAACACCATCGAGGTCAAGGTCATCAATATGTGGCACAACCGCCTCGTCGGGGATGTCCAGCCGGGTGTGACGAAGAAGATCACCTACACCCAGATGGAGTTCTTCAAGCCCGAGGAGCCGCTGCTCCCGGCCGGACTTATAGGGCCAGTCAGAATTATAGGAGAAACAACGACCAAATAATTGATCATGAATATTAAAAGACTAATTTCCGCATTGATGGCAATCACCGCCTGTGTTTCGGTTTCCGCTAAGAAACCGTTGAAACCGACACTCAGATTCGGTTCGGATGGAGAATTCAAGATTCTTCAATTCACTGACACTCATCTAATTCCTTCCAATGAGACAACTCCGCTTGTCTGGGAGAACATCAGGAACGCCATCACAGCGGAAAAGCCAGACCTGATCATGCTGACTGGCGACCAAGTCTATGCCAAGCCTGCTCTTGAGAACTACAGGATCCTTCTTGACACACTCGACAAATTCGGTGTGCCTTACGGGATTGTCTTCGGCAACCACGACAAGGAGTTTGACCAGACCAACGCCGCACTTTTGAAAGATGCGATGACCAGACCGCTTTGCGTCGCCGGAGACACCCCGGGTCTGCACGGAGAAGGCAATTATTTCCTTGAGGTAAAGTCTCACTCAGCGGACACGACCGCCTCTGTCGTATGGTGCTTCGATACCGGAAGCGAATCGCCGCTTTCCAAGAAAGCCATCAAGAGCTATGACTACGACTACGCCCATTCTGACCAGGTGGAATGGTACGGCAAGACAAGCGGCACCATCACCTCAGCACACGGCGGAAAGCCGCTTCCTTCCGTGGCGTTCATGCATATTCCTCTCCCTGAATATGCCTACGCGTACAGAGAAAACCTGAACTTCAAGGCGTACGGCACCCACCGTGAGACAATCTGCTCCTCGCATTTCAACTCGGGCCTATTCTGCAAGATGCTGGAATGCGGGGACGTGATGGCGGTCTTCTGCGGGCACGACCACGACAATGACTGCTCTGTCGGCTACTACGGCATCATGCTGGCCTACGGGCGGTACAGCGGCGCGGCGACAGTTTACAACAACATCGGGATGAACGGCAGCAGAGTCATCGTGCTCCATGAGGGCGAACGGAAACTCGATTCGTACATCCGCCTGCGTGACGGCTCGACCAAAGACCTGACGCATTATCCTGAATATTACCAATGACAGCCTGTGGTCACCGAGCCTGTCGAAGCGACATGATCGTTTCAACTTGTAACGTCGCTTCGACAGGCTCAGCGACCGAGGATTTGCTCAGCGACTAGAAATACAGCTCAGTGACCGAAACCAAAGATAATCATTTTAAACCAACGATATTATGAAAACTGTTTTGAAAGCGCTTTGCGCGGCTGGAGTGATGCTTTTAGGCATTGCATTGCCGGCCGGGGCGCAGACATCCTCCGGGGATGTCAAAGGGTACACGTACGAAGCCAACCTGATGGTCGGTGTGATGCAGATGGCCTACGACAGCGATGAGTTTCCGTCTCGCCATTATTACAGGAAAGAGCTCAGTGATTTCTATGAGACATACACCGGAGATCCTGGCTTTTCAGCCTTCTACACAGCGGATTTCAATGTCTATCTCACCAAGTGGCTGAAAGTCGGAGCCAGCGCGGGCTACGCCAAAGCGTGGGCGAATGTGTTCGACCCTCGGGGCTACAAGAAGATCGGAGAAAAGACCTTGAACGACTACTCTCTGCTTGGACAGGCTAAATTCACATTCATCAACAGGCAGTTGTTCAGGATGTACGCCGGAATCGGTGCCGGAGCCTCCGTCTGGGCCGGGAAAGACCGCGGAGAAACATATTCCAAGATTCTCCCTGCCGTAGAGTGCATTCCATTGGGTTTCCAATGGATGGATCATAAAATATACACTACTCTTGAAATTGTGGTAGGCACCAGAATGGGCGGAGTCAGAGGTGGATTAGGTTACAGATTCTAAACTTGAAATCATGAAAAGAATTTTATCAATCGCGACAGTGATCGCTGCGACAATTATCGCTGCATCATCATGCAGCAAGGCTGAGAAAGAGTTTTCAGGCAGCGATGGTGAGGTGACATATTCAATGGGCCATTACATGATGTGCATCGCCAACAACCTGATAGTTGACAACCTCAAGATTCTGGAGTACAAAATCAACGGAAAGGCCAACATCCAAAGCAAGACTTCTGTCATGACACCGGATGACCCGTCATACAGAATCCCGGGAGTAAAGGTTGAGAAAGCGGCGGAAGACAGCACGTGGATCGTCTCCAACAAGAATCTGGAATACTGGTTCCTCGGCGACTCCTCCTACCCTACCGACTACACGATCACAGCAAGGATGCTGCCCGGAGACTACAATCACTTCCACAGCTGGAAAGTCACCATCGAAGGTGAAAGACGGGAACAGAAAGGCTACTCCTGTAAATTCTCCACGCCGGAAGAGCCTCTTACCTACACGATCGGGGACACGGGATATTCATGGGGCAGTTGCAAGGGGCAACTGAATATGCTTGTGTACAAAGACGGCAAGGCCATTGATTCGATCGTCATGATCCTCCGCGGCGGGCTTGATGACTACAGCCTTGTCAGAACGTATTAATCGATCCGGACAGACATCGTCACACCTTTAGTCTGATCAATCATGAGGATAAACGTAACAGGAGCGGCCTTAGCGACGCTCCTTGTTTTTTGTACAGGACTTAAGGCAAGCGCACAGGGCACGCTTCTGAAAGAGGCCAGATACGAAGTGAACCTGACAGTCGGCATTGTACCTGGCGCACTGGTTTCATCCAATGAGTTTCCGAATTCGACGGTACGACATAATCATGACTTATACTATTTCTACGAACCGTACTATTCAACCGGGATGTTTCCTGAAGTGTCTATGGATGCCAACATTATACTTAAGAAATGGTTGAAAGTCGGAGGAAAGCTAGGGTACTACACCTTGTGGGGAGACTTGATCGACCCGAAAACTCATAGAACGATCGGAAAAAAAGAGTTTTCCGACTTTTCTCTTGCGGGTCAAGTCAGATTCACCTTTTACGAAAAGCCTCCGTTCAGTGTCTATGCTGGTATAGCGGCCGGAGCTACCTACAGACATGGCAATGATCAAGGCCACAGCATGCCAAAATTGCTTCCAGCCTACGAGGTACTTCCTCTTGGCTATCAAATCTCCTACAAATCCGTCTATGGCATAATAGAATGCGCCTTCGGCTCCATGGTTCTCGGAGGCCGTTTCGGTATCGGCTACAAATTTTAACGAAACGCGATTTTTCGAGAAGATGTTTTGATTTGTTTGTATAGCACCTTTCAAGATTAGTCTAGCATAATATAGCGAGAAGGCTTTTCTAATATATTGTGACTCATCATTGGTACAGGAAATGCGCTTCTGGTGTACCAAACGGACTATGACATGCCGTTGGTACAGGAAACGGGCTTCTGGTGTACCAACCAGACGAAGTATTCAGGAGAACTCAGCGAATCTGTCGGTTACAATAATTGAGAAAAAGGCTGGTTCCCGAAGGAGCCAGCCTTAATTATGAATATAATAGGGTCTAAATCACCTATTCAGCCTTGGTAACCTCCCAAGCCTGTTTGCCGTTGTATGTAATCTCTTTGGACACATAGCCATCAGCGAGGAAATTGGTGTTTGCACCTTCGGCTGTGTTATCAGCTGGATTGAAGCCTACGAATATACCGCCCATAATCTTAACTTTGCACTTTGAACGATAATTATCCTTACAGTTGATCAGATAAGAAGCATCGCCATCAGTTTCAAACACACCGCCATAAATATTCAAAGCACATTTGTTGCTAGCTGCCCATGCTGACTCCAAATAGATAACCTCAGACGTTCCCTCTTTGGTTGTTGAGTTATTGGAAGAATGAAAATATCCGCCATGAATGTTAACCGTACCTTTAACGATTCTGACTGCATAATTTCCTCCGTATTTTTTCGGCAGCCGGGTTAGCCGTGGCTGCCGAAAAAAATACATCCATATATATATGCAAGACTTTTTTCAACTATTTACACCCCTGAGCTGCAATTTTTTATATGGACTTATTTGACTGGGATTCTTGGAGAGTGGCTGTCACTTCGACAGGCTCAGTGACAGGACAAAAGAAACAGGCCCGGAGACCGGATGGTTGGTCACTGAGCCTGTCGGAGTGATTATGCTCTTTACGAGATGTTTACAATAAAGGGATGTTAACGGATGGTCGGAAGCCAGGTCTGGATGTGCTTTCCTTTCCAGCAGTCAACCGAGGAGTAGTCAACCATCTTGATGTCTCCTTCGGTGGTAGGAACGAGGAACTGCATTCTGGTGCCAGGACGCTCAGCGTCAACAATCTTGACCTTCACCTCACCGTTGGCGTCTGCGATGATCTGAACAGGCTTGTTGTAGTCAGGATCAATGTTCTCATCACGGGCGAGGACAAGCGGTCCCCACTGCACGGCCTGGAAGAACTTGCCCTCAGGGTTGCGTCCGTTCTCGGAAGCCTTGATGAGCTTGGCCTTCATGTCGAAGATGATGTAGATGCTGTCACCAGCCTGCCACTTGCGCTCCAGATTGAGATACTTTCCGGCCTCCACCTTGCCGACATACTTGCCGTTGACAGCAACGTAAGTCTGCTCGCTCCAGGACGGAATATGCAGTTTCACAGTGAATTTTTCCTTCGCGGCCGGGTCAACGGAGATACGCACCTCATTCGCGCGAGGATATTCAGTGACGATTCCAAGCTTGACCTCATTGCCTTTCGCTGTCTTGGCGGTCACGGTTCCGGCGTTGTAGAGGTTGATGACCGGGCCTTCCTTTGACTGCATCGCGGCGATGTAAGGAAGGTAGGACAGACCGCAAGGGCCGCTGAGGTTGCAGCAGGTCACAGGCTGGCCGTCGATATTGGTCCCCCAACCGCTGTTTGTGACCTTCGCTCCGTTCAGAAGATTCACGTAGCTGAAGCTTTTTCCGTCAGGCTTCATCGCGCCCAGAAGGCCGTTGTAGGCGTATTTCTCAATGTAGTCAACAGCTGTAGGATCACCCGTAAGACGAAGATACTGAGAGCAATATTTCATCCAAGTCACACCTACGCAGGTCTCCATCATTCTCTTGATGTTCGGATTGGTCTGCTCCACGGCAGTGTTACTCCATCCCTCACCGTTGAGTCTTGGCCAGTAAACGTCTGAACCGGCATTGCCGATGATGGTGATCTCGTTCTCTATCACATCGTTGAAGAAGTTGTCAAGGCATACCTTCCACCTCGGGTCGCCGGTCGCGCGGTAATATTCAGCGAGTCCCTCCCAGACGGAAGTCATCTCGTAGGCCTTAGGGTAAGGCTTGCCGACCTCGTAGAGGTGAGTGCCCTCATAGACCTGCTGGAATATATTGCTGCCCTTGGACGCGCCGGTTGTGACGATATATTCAGCGAAGTCGAGATATTCCTTTTTGCCGGTGATGAAGTAAAGCTTAACCATCGGTTCGAGGATAGAGGATGATTCAATTTTTGTGGAACTCCAACCGAGTTCGGTGATGCTCTTCTTAGGTGCCGGACCGACCTGGTCGATCACGCTCCTGGCCTCTTTCTCAAGGGCGGAGAGGACTCTCGGATCCTGTTCGACGTCAGTGTAGTACTGCAAAAGGCCAAGCATTACGTACTTTCTCTCCCAGATGTCACCGTCACGGTTGCCAGGCTGGTCATCCACGGCGGTGCAGCTTATGCTGCCGTTGCTCTTCTCGGTGGCCATCAGCTTGTAAACGAGACTCTTGGTCAGTTCCTTGAGCTTAGGATCTCCGTTGTAGCGGTAAAGCAGAGAGTTTGTACGGATGCACTTTCCCGGCATCTCGCCGAGAGCGAACTGCGGACGTCCCTTGATGAAATAGTCGATGACCTTGTCGTAAGGCATCACTCCGTTGACCCAGTGGTCGATGGAGTTCTGGATGTCATCGGCGAAGTAGCCGTTGAATGTCACACTTCCGGCCGGAAGCGGCTCGATCACATCATTCACCTTCTTCAGGTTGTCCTGGGCGAAGGCTCCGACGGAAAGCAGCGTGGCAGCTGCCGCGAAAACGATTGCATTTTTCATTATTATACCTATTGAATATTTCCAAAAGCCTACAAAGTTAACATTTTCCGCGCAACTTCCGACAATGGCCGGGGACGAAAAGAAGAATATTCACAAATTATTCAAGGAATATTCATCCGACCATGACAAGACTTCCGGAAAACGCTTTTGCCGGAGATGAATTTTGTTCGTATCTTTGTCCATAACCGCATCAATTGGTAAGCGGCAAACAATAAGTTGCCGCAGATTTGGCAAAGATTTTCGAGGATAGATTTCTTTTGGAAGAAGGAGTGTGCCGGTGGCACATGACTGAGGAGAAAAGAAATATAGACCGAAAAGATTGCCTAAGGTAAAGCAAATTATTGTTTAACGATTACTTATGGTAAGGATTTACTGCAAAAACACCGGAACATACAAAGAGTTCCTTGAAGGGACTCCCCTGCTGGACATCGCACCGGCATTCGAGTTCGACAAACCGTACGACATACTGGCCGCCAAGGTGAACAACGTGGCGGAAGGGCTGAGATTCAGGGTTTTCCACAACCGTGACGTGGAGTTTTTGGACTACAGGACGTACATCGGCCGCAATTTCTACAGCCGTTCGCTCTGCTTCCTTCTGTACAAGGCCACAAGGGATCTGTTCCCGGAAAGCAGGATGACAATCCGCAGACCGATTTCCAAGGGCTATTTCTGCTCGGTTTACAAGAACGATGGTTCTTTTCTGACTGAGGAGGATGTGGAGGCGATCGGCGCGAAGATGAGGGAACTCGTGGACGAGAATATTCCGTTCAAACGCAAGGAACTCCAGATCGAGGAGGCCATCAAGATATTCAAGGAATCCGGCGACCTCGACAAGGTGAAGCTGCTGGAGACGTGCGGCGAGGTTTACATCACCTGCTACTCGCTTGGCGATGTGACTGATTATTACTACGATGAGCTGGTCCCGAGCACCGGCTACCTCAAGACTTTCGGCGTGAAGCTCTGCCACGGAGGAATATTGCTGCGCGTCCCTGACCGCCACCATCCGGAGGATCTGGCGCCGCTTCACGAGGAGCCTAAGACTTTCGAGGTGTTCGCGGAGACGCATAAATGGAACTGGATTATGGGGCTTTCCAACGTCGGGGATGTCAACGAGTCCATCCTCAAAGGCAACGCCTCCGACCTTATCCAGATCTCCGAGGCATTGCAGGAGAAGAAGATCGTCCAGATCGCCGAGGAAATCGAGAGGCGGCATAACGACCCGGATAATCCGGTGAAGCTGGTCCTGATCACCGGACCGAGCAGCAGCGGTAAGAGCACGGTCTGCAAAAGGCTGAGCGTCCAGCTGAAAGCCTGCGGACTGCACCCGATATCATTCTCGACCGACGACTATTTCGTCAACCGAGTCGATACTCCGAAACTCTCGGACGGATCATACGATTTCGACAACTTCGACACCGTGGACCACGAATATCTCCAGAAAGACCTCGTCAAACTACTTAACGGAGAGGAAGTAGAGGTTCCTGAATATAATTTCGTGACCGGCCGCAGAGAGTTCAACGGCAAGAACCTCAAGCTGGGCGAAAGGTCCGTGCTGCTGATCGAAGGTCTGCACGCTCTGAATCCTCGGCTGACCGAGAAGGTCCCAGACAAGGAGAAATTCAGGATATTCATAAACACAATAACTTCCATCTCGCTGGACTGCCACAACTGCATTCCGACGAGCGACAACCGCTTGCTGCGGAGGATCGTGAGGGATTACCTCAAGGGAGCGTTCACGGCACGGGAGTCGATCGCTAACTGGCCGAACGTGCGCAGGGCCGAGGTCAAGTGGATATATCCGTTCCAGGAGAACGCCGACGTACTGTTCAACTCGGCATACCTCGTGGAGTTCGCTGTGCTGCGCACCCACGCCGAGAGGATCCTCGCCACCGTGCCGAAGAACTGTCCGGAGTACAGCGAGGCGCACAGGCTGCTGAAATTCCTGCACTACTTCGTGCCGGTCTCAGACAAGGAGATTCCGCCGACATCGCTGCTTCGCGGATTCATCGGAGGGGGAAGCTATTAGTATTGAACCGTTTGGCCGCCTTTGTCGGAGACTTCATCCGCAAAGACGGCCGAAAGCGACATTAACATATTCATAGAAAACAATTTAAACATCTACCAACGAAATGGCGGACGAAAAGATAATTTTCTCGATGAACGGTGTGGGCAAAGTCCTCCCGCACAACAACAAGGTTATTCTCAAGGACATCTACCTTTCTTTCTTCTACGGAGCGAAAATCGGCATCATCGGCCTGAACGGCTCCGGTAAATCGACCCTGATGAAGATCATCGCAGGCGTGGAGAAATCCTACCGTGGCGAGGTGGTCTGGGCTCCGGGATATTCAGTGGGCTACCTTGAGCAGGAGCCTCAGATGGATCCCGACAAGACAGTCATCGAGGTCGTGCAGGAAGGAGTCCAGGAGGTCATGGATGTCCTCAATGAATATAACGAGATCTCCCTCAAGTTTATGGAGCCGATGGACGACGACCAGATGAACGCTCTCATAGAGCGTCAGGGCGAGTTGTCAGAAAAGATCGAACATCTCGGCGGCTGGGAGATAGACGCCAAGCTCGAAAGGGCTATGGACGCTCTGAACTGCCCTCCGCCTGACGCGAAGATCTCCACCCTTTCCGGTGGCGAGCGCCGCCGTGTGGCCCTGTGCCGCCTGCTTCTGCGCGAGCCGGACGTGCTGCTCCTTGACGAGCCTACCAACCACCTTGACACCGAGAGCATCCAGTGGCTTGAGGCTCACCTGAGGCAGTACAAGGGCACGGTAATCGCCGTGACCCACGACCGTTACTTCCTCGACAACGTGGCAGGATGGATCCTTGAGCTGGACAGAGGAGAGGGCATTCCGTGGAAGGGCAACTACAGCTCATGGCTGGAGCAGAAGACCAAGAGGCTTGAGATGGAGGAGAAGCAGGAGAGCAAGAGGCGCAAGACCCTCCAGCACGAGTTGGAGTGGGTGCGGATGGCTCCCAAGGCCCGTCAGGCCAAACAGAAAGCCCGTCTGGGCGCCTACGAGAAACTGGCCTCGGCCGACGCCAAGGAGAAGGAGGCAAATCTGGAAATATACATTCCTAACGGACCGCGTCTCGGTAACAAGGTCATCGAGTTCAAGGACGTGTCCAAGGCCTACGGGGACAAGATTCTCTTCGAGCATCTTTCGTTCGCGCTTCCGCCTGCGGGAATCGTGGGCGTGATCGGCCCTAACGGTGCCGGCAAGACCACGCTGTTCAGGCTCATCATGGGCATCGAGAAACCGGACACAGGCTCTATAGACATCGGAGAGACCGTGAAGATCTCCTATGTGGACCAGCAGCACAGGAGCATCGATCCGGACAAGACAGTGTTCGAGACCATAGCCGGGAACTCCGAGTGGGTAAGGCTCGGCAACAAGGACATCAACGCCCGCGCCTGGGTGTCGAGGTTCAATTTCAGCGGCTCGGATCAGGAGAAACTCTGCGGAGTCCTTTCCGGAGGCGAGAGGAACAGGCTTCACCTTGCGCTGACCCTCAAGGACGAAGGCAACGTGCTGCTTCTGGACGAGCCGACGAACGACGTGGACGTGAACACGATCCGCGCCCTGGAGGACGGTCTGGAAAACTTCGCCGGATGCGCCGTCGTGATCAGCCACGACCGTTGGTTCCTGGACAGGATCGCCACACACATCCTGGCCTACGAGGGTGACTCCAACGTGGTGTTCTTCGAGGGCAACTACGCCGAGTACGAGGAGAACCGCAAGGCCCGTCTCGGCAACACAGAGCCTAAGAGGTTCAAATACAAGAAATTGATGGAATAGTTTTTGCAGGATTTAGGTGCAGGTGCGCCGCGGTGGCGCACCATTAATGTTGCACTAAAACTATAACTGTTATGGCAAGTGACTCAAAAAAGTACGAATGCCTGCGCTGTGGCTGGATCTATGACCCGGCCGAGGGCGATCCTGACGGTGGCATAAAGCCCGGAACCCCGTTCAAAGACATCCCTAAGGACTGGAAATGCCCGGTCTGCGGAGCCTCTAAATCCGATTTCGCCGAATATTCGGAATAAGCGTTCCGCCGGACTGAATGAATAAAGGGAGAAGAGGCTGGCTTCAAGTTGGCCTCTTCTCTTTTTGGAAAGGTAATTAATCGAAAAAGAGCCGGTTCGGATCGCTCCTGACCGGCTCTTTCATATTCATCAAGATTATTATTTGTCCCTTACGCAGCGGACCTGAAGGCCTTGGTTCGGATCAACTCCAGAAGCGTTCACCTTTGCCTCCGATGTTTCCGACGAGAAGAACCAGTAGAAATACTTACCATATCCAGCCTTGGTTCCAGGTGTACTGGTCCACGCGAAGATTCTGCCTGCCAACAAGACACTGCTGCCACTCTTGGAAAATTGTCCAGAAGCAACCAGATAAACATTTTGGTCTCCATCCGAACACATACGATAGACACCATCCTGCCATTCCTTGCTTCCACCCTTGGTAAGATTCAAGAACTCTTCCTCAGTCGGAAGCCTCCAAGTGCCCTCCGGAAGGACAAGAGAGCAAGGATCTACCTCATTCGGCTGGATATCAGCATATTTAATCGTGGTTTCCTCCGGACCGTATGCCTTTCCCGGATATTTAGAGGAAGAAGATATATTCTGTCCGAGATCAACACCGTAGCGGCTCTTCCACTTGAAGAACATTCCTACCTCCTTTGGCCCGGAGAATGTGTAGGCTCCATCCTTGACAGTCAGGTAACCAGGACTCCAAATCACGGAGAATCCCTCCGGCTTGGGAGCTGCGGCCTGAACCACGGTCTTGCCAGTGTTTTCACCGTTTACATAAATGGAAAGTACACGTTCGTCCGTGTTGCTTGTGTTCTCAGGAATAGCGAAATATACAACCGGATCAGACTTTGAGGCACTCTCTGTCATCGACAAACCATCATTGCTCTTAACCTCGACAGGGACATCACTAAGATCCGTGTCAACATTGACTGTAAGATAGAATGCGGTGTGGTCGTGCTTGGCAGGTGAGTGACCGGCATAGAAAGCATAGTTAGCGATAGCCGGCTGGACGAATGACTCACCGGTGTACTTGCCGTTGATGAAGATCTTCCAAGTCTTGTCCTTTTTGCTCGTGTTCGCCTCCATATTCTTGAAAGTCACCGTCGTCACCTTAGGAGTGCAACTAATCTCGGACACGTCACCGATGTCAGACAAAAGTTCAACCTTGTAGAGTGCGAACTCACCCGGATTGGTAACAACCTCAAGATTAAACTCCTTGTAACTATCAAGGGTCTTCGGGGAATATGACACAAGACTCGGTTGCTTGATGTTCTTCACGCAGCGCACCGACGCCAGATTCGTGTTGGACAGGTCGTAGTAGATCATTGAATATTCATCACTTATCACATAAATCGAACGGTCACCCTCGTAGCTCTCGCCATCAAGCCAGTAAGCGCCATAGGAATTCTTCATCGAGATCGTCCCGTCCGTCTTGGACATCGTCCCGGCGTAAGGCAGGAAGTAGTCACAATTCTTGAAGCCGACACCTTTGACACCATTCAATGTGTGCTCTTTGTCAAGATCCTCTTGATAGTAAAGGTAATAAGCCTCCTCGTAGGTAGGAAGCCTGAGCCCCGGATCGACTTTCGCGCAAGGATCATCGGCCGGATCATTCTCCGGAATCGCTGCAAGATCAATCTTGACGCGGGACGGAGTGTAAGCCAGACCGTCATAGGTGTCCGGCTCCGAGTTGACACCATAACTGCTACCTTTCTTGAAGTACAGTCCAGCGTCGGACATATTCTCGGCTATCGCAAACTTGCCGTCCTTCAGGGTGATGTTGCCTTTAGCCCAGTAGAAATCCTCGATCAGTACAAGAGCCGCGTCCTGAGTGGCGGAAGCGACCTCCTTCCAGACAACATCTGTGGAAGGCTCATCATCATAGTTCTCCGGAGCTGGGGTGAACGCGGCCTCGACCGTGATTGTCCTGGAGTTCTCGGTGTAGTTGGCCGGAACGGAAATCTCAACCGCATCGGTCTTGGACGTGATCTCAACAAGCTCTCCGGTAGCTTCACCGACATTCACCCTGTACTTCCATGCAAGGTAAATAGGTTCGCTTGCCCTTGTCAGTTTCACGGTGTCAGCCTTGAACGAGAACTTGAAGGTTCCGCCGTTGAATGAGATCGTCTCAGGGAAATCCGATTTTTCATAAGACGTGTGGACATATTCCACGCTGACTTCCTCCTTCCCGCAGGAGAGCAGCAACGCTGACAACGCCGTGGCCGCCAGCAAAGACATAACTTTTCTACTCATCAGTTAGTTCGTTAATATTCAATGGGCGCAAATATAATCATTTTCAGAATAAACCAAATTCCGACACAACTATTGAATAATCACAAATATTCGCTAAATTTCGCAAAAATATTCATGAATATGAGAAAGACGATTACAATTGTTGCGATTGCGATGCTGACGCTTGGCATTTCATTATCCGCAGGGGCGTGGCATCGAGTTGATGAATGATGAGTGCGAACTCGCAGGTGTCCCGAAGCCGAAATTCGAGATGACCGGAGGATGCTTCAAGGCGACTTTCCAGAGGAATGACTATGTTGAAGATGCGGCCAAAGGGGTGAACGACAAGGGTGAACGAGGGGTGAACGACCTTAATGATACGGTAATAAGAATTCTTGCAATAATCTCCGCCAATCCGTCGGCTTCCATTTCCAAGATTGCAGAAACGTTATCATTGTCAAGAAAAAACACCCACAAGCATATGGCTGGGCTTCAGGAAAAAGGTATCATTAAAAGAGTAGGGCCTAACTTCGGGGGGACTTGGAAAATCAACCGCCAATAACGACAAAACTGACAGAATACGCAAAAATGCGCAGTCTGTCAGTTTTGTATTGCATCCCTTACTTTATGCGGAACAACATCACAAAAACCACCAACAAATCACCGAAAACCGACCTGAAAACCACAAGCGCTCTCTGAATATCCGAGGTCACCTGCCTCGTGGAGATCGAAAATTTCTCAGCAATCTCCTTATATGTCAGGCCATCCATCCTGCTCGCCATAAAAACCTCAAAACTCCTGTCAGGAAGCCTTTGGCGGCAAGAAGCTATCCTGTCTTCCAGATCGGTGATGAAAGACATACTATCGGCCTCCCTCTCCGCCAGAATGTCAACCATTGCATCACGCAGTGCAGTGTTTCTTATCTCCGTATGGGCATCCGCAAGTCTGGACTGTCTCTTGATAAAATCGTAGCACCCGCTTATCAAGACCTTAAAGAAATACCCTTTGATATTATCCCCTTTGGTAAACTTCTCCCTCTTCTCAAGAACCTTGAGAATGCTCTCTGAATATATGTCCTCAGCCACAGCCCGCTCGCGTACAAAAGACATAGTATGGGCTATAAACTTACCTCTGTCCTTATTGATAGCGGCAAGTTCCTCCATAAAATATGTCAGGTCCACGCTCGGCATACGATGCAATTTTAAGCAAAAATACTAAAAATGTTCAATTTTGCCTGTAAACATTCGATTCTCGTTCCTTTATTATTATGTAGGCTTTTTAACAAACACTAAAAATGAAAGAAATCAACGACAAGACTCTGTTCCGTTACTTCAGCGCCAAAAGCACGGCTGAGGAGGAACACGACATAAATGAATGGCTCCTTCAGGATGAGGGTAATGTCAGAAAACTCAAGGAATCATACAGCCTATGGGAAACATTGCTTTTCAGCGGTTCCGGCAATAACGAGGAAGAGCATATGTCGGCCACACGGAGACATCGCAAGCCACTCCGCTCCATAATGCTTGCCGTTGCCAATATCGCGGCCTTGCTTGTATTCTTCCTCATTGCCGGATATGTTATGCACCGTACTGATGCCGAGAGGCTTGCCACCACAATGAATATAATTGAGATCCCTGCCGGTGGAAAGATGGACATCACACTTTCTGACGGAACCAAGGTCTGTCTCAATGCGGGAGCGTCAATCAGTTATCCGATGCGGTTCTCGCGAAATTTCCGCGAAGTCTCCGTCAAAGGGGAAGCCTATTTCGATGTGACACACGATGAAAACAAACCATTCATTGTCAAGACTCTACTCTCAGATATTGAAGTGCTGGGGACAAAGTTCAACGTCAATTCAGACGAGGAGAGCAGGCGCCTGTCCGTAGCGCTTTTAGAAGGAAGCATAAAACTGAGCGGCGACGCCGGAGAAAAATTGATGTCACCGGGGCAGAAAGTTGAAATCAAGGATGGGCAACTCTTATGCGAATCCTACAATACAGCCAAGGATACGCGTTGGATGAACGGCATTCTTGACATCAGCGGTCTGACATTCCCGAAAATTATGAAGAAAATGGAGAACGCCTTTGGTGTAAAGATAGTCATCGAACGTAAGAACATCCCTGAAATAGGCTTCAAGGAAGCCGAACTCCATCAGAGCGAAGGAGTCGAATCCGCTTTGAAGTCTCTCCAGTATGCTGGTGTTGACTTCAAGTATGTCAACGACTTCAAAACAGGAGTGATCTACATCCGATGACCATTACGGAGGCATCTCCTGAAACATAACCACGACAATTATTTTTTTTAATAACACAAAAATATGACTGGATACGGAATTCTGCAGAAGATCTGCGGCACATTCTGTTTTGCGATTCTTTTCGCGCTGTCAGTCTCGGCACGACCGGTTTTGCAGGACGAAGACATCCGTCTTACCTTGCAACTCAAGGATGTCAAACTTGAAAAGGCGATAGAAAGCATCAAGGAACAGAGTCCATACCTCTTCTTTATCAGCATCGCGAACCTTGACCAGAAGGTCTCCATCTCGGTGAAAGATGCAACGATACAGAACGTATGTAGTAAACTCTTCACCCCGCTCGGGATCGACTACAAGATCAACGGGCACTACATCTACATCTACCTCTCCGTCAAGCCTAAGGCGGAGCCTCGGACCGTCACAGGCACGGTGACCGACCAGACCGGGCAGCCGGTCCCCGGAGTGTCGGTGTTCGTGCAGGGGACGACCACGGGCACAACCACCGACATTGACGGACGTTTCTCCCTGCCAGTCCCGGCGGAGCAGCTGGGCGGCAGGCTGGAGTTCAACAGCCTCGGCTACGAGACGGTCACCCTCGCCGTCGGCGACAGGAACATATTCAATGTGACCCTGAACGAGGAGGCCGTCACGCTTGAGGGCACGGTCGTCACGGCGCTCGGCATCAGGCGCGACCAGAAGGCGCTGAGCTACAACGTGCAGGAGGTCAGGTCAGACCTGCTCACCACGGTCAAGGATGCCAACTTTATGAACTCCCTCAGCGGAAAGGTCGCCGGAGTCAACATCAACTCCTCGTCCTCCGGCGTCGGCGGAGCGTCCAAGGTCGTGCTCCGAGGCAACAAGTCCATCAGCCAGTCGTCCAACGCCCTGTACGTCATCGACGGCATCCCGATGTACAACTTCGGTGGCGGCGGAGGGACCGAGTTCGACTCCAAGGGAGCGTCCGAGTCCATCGCCGACATCAACCCGGAGGACATCGAGAGCATCTCCGTCCTGACCGGCGCGGCCGCGGCGGCGCTTTACGGCTCGGAGGCCGCCAACGGGGCCGTGATGATCACCACGAAGAAGGGACAATCTGGCAAGATTAAAGCGACCTTCTCCAGCAACACGGAGTTTCTGGATCCGTTCATAATGCCAGAGTTCCAGAACCGCTATGGCACCGGACTCAATGGCTCAGAGGCCGCATCAAGCCTGTTCAGCTGGGGAGCGTATATTCCCGAAAGCGGCAGAGGCTACTCTCCTACAGACTATTTCCAGACAGGAAAGACCTACACCAACGCCATAACGGTCAGTGGAGGAACAGACAAGAACCAGACCTACGTCTCGGCTGCGGCCGTGGATTCCGACGGCATCATCCCGAACAACAAGTACGACCGTTACAACTTCACTTTCCGTAACACAAGTTATTTTCTGAAAGACAAGCTGAAGTTCGACGCGAGCGCGAGCTACATCATCCAGAAAGACAGGAATATGACGAACCAAGGAGTTTATGCGAACCCTCTGACATCCGTCTATCTGTTCCCGAGGGGAGAGGATTTCGATGTTTATAAGGTGTTCGAGAGGTACAATCCGGGAACCAAGCTGATGGAGCAGTTCTGGAGCACGAACCTGCAAGGTGACCTTCATATGCAGAATCCTTACTGGATCAACTACCGCAACCTGAGGGACAACAACAAGAAGCGCTATATGCTCTCGCTCCTCGTCAGCTATGACATCCTCGACTGGCTCAATGTCGCCGCCCGTGTACGTGTTGACAACGCCGATAACCTGTTTACACAGAAATACTATGCTTCTACCGAGCCGGTCATCTCCGAAGGCGGGGAGAACGGCCACTACACCGAGGCGAGGACGTTCGACACACAGACCTACACCGACATCATCGCAAGCGTGAACAAGACTTTCGGCAAAGACTGGAGCCTCGTGGCCAACATCGGAGCGTCGCTGAACGACATCAAGACCGATGAGCTCCGTTACGGCGGCCCGATTCAGGCGAACGGCCTTGCCAACGTGTTCAATGTCTTTGATCTTGACGACACTATGAAGCGGGCGAGCAAGACAGGATGGCACGACCAGACACAGTCCGTCTTCGGCAGCGTCGAGATCGGCTGGAGGAAGATGCTCTACCTCACCGCCACAGGGCGCAACGACTGGGCCTCCCAGCTCGCCGGCTCGTCAAGCAGCTCGTTCTTCTACCCGTCCGCCGGACTCTCGTGGGTGCCGACCGCCGCCTGGGATCTCGGCGCGCTCAGCTACCTCAAGGTGCGCGGCTCGATTGCCTCGGTCGGAATGCCTTTCCCGAGATTCCTTACGGTTCCTACTTATGAATATGACGCCACAAACAAGATCTGGAAGAACAAGACCCACTACCCGATCGGCGACCTGAAGCCGGAGCGCACGCTCACCTACGAGGTTGGAATCGAGACCAGGCTCTGGCAGGACCTCAGCCTCAACGTCTCCTGGTACCTCGCGGACACCTACAACCAGACCTTCGACCCGTCCCTGCCTCCATCATCGTCCTACACGACCATCTACCTCCAGACCGGAAGCGTCAGAAACACCGGAATCGAGGCGAGCCTCGGCTACAACCACACCTGGGGAGGTTTCACGTGGGACAGTGGACTCACGTTCGCCTGGAATAAGAACGAGATCCGCGAGTTGGCGGCTGATGCCACCAACCCGGTCACAGGCAAGAAACTGAATCTTGAGAAGCTTGATGTCAAAGGACTCGGCAGAGCCAAGTACATCCTCCGCAAGGGAGGCACACTCGGTGACCTTTATTCAACCTCCGACCTGCTGTACAACAGCAACGGCTACATAGAGGTCGATGACAACAGCGATGTGACCGTCTCGGACACCGGAGAGGAGATATTCCTTGGCACAGTGTTTCCTAAATACAATCTTGCCTGGCGCAACAACTTCAATTGGAAAGGCTTGAGCCTCGGATTCCTGTTCAGCGGACGGATCGGTGGTGTCTGCTATTCCGCCACTCAGGCTTACCTTGACTACTATGGTGTGTCCGAGGCCTCGGCTGCCGCAAGAGACGCGGGCGGAGTGCTCATCAACGGCCGCCAGATGCTTGACGCTCAAAAATGGTTCAGAAAGATAGGCTCCAGCAGCGGACTCCCGCAGTACTACACTTACAGCGCCACGAACTTCCGTCTCCAGGAACTCAGCGTCGGCTACACGCTCCCACGCAAGTGGTTCAAGGACAAAGCCGGAATCACACTTTCCCTCGTGGGACACAACCTCTGGATGATCTACAGCAAGGCTCCGTTCGATCCGGAGTCTGTGGCCACCACAGGTAACACCTATCAAGGAATCGACAACTTTATGATGCCATCGCTGCGAAGCGTCGGCTTCAATGTGAAACTTGAATTCTAATGATGGAGGAATATACAATGAAAATATCCAACACAGTGGTCTGCGCCGTGATCTCCCTGTCATTGGTTTCCTGCACGGGTAACTTTCTTGAGTACAACACGAACCCTAACCAGGTGACTGACGAGCAGATGCAGGCCTACAACTACAAAGTGGGAGCCGAAGTGCTTACCCTGCAAAGCAATGTGGTACCGGTGCAGGAGCATTCGTACCAGTTCATCGAAAGCCTCTCGGCCTGTCCGTTCGCCGGCTACATCGGTGAGGCGGCCCTGTGGGAGGAACGCTTCACAACATTCAACCCGGGGATAACCTGGCGCAAGGCCGTCTTCTCCGATGTCATCACCAACGCCTACGCCCCATACCGAGGAATCAAAGGCGAGACCGATGATGAGGTGTCAGGAGCGTTCGCATCGCTTTTCCGAGTCGCGATAATGCATCGTCTCACGGACAACTTCGGCCCTATTCCGTACAGTGACATCCTCAAGACCGAGGATGTGACCGTGAAGTACGATCCGCAGGAAACCGTCTATGACGAAATGTTCGCCGAACTTGACGAAGCCATCGCCGGACTGAAAAACAACGCCGGAATCCCGGCCTCTGGATGGAGCAGGTACGACCTCGTCTATTACGGCGACATCGCGAAATGGGTGAAGTATGCCAATTCCCTGAAACTCAGGATGGCTATGAGGCTCAGTTATGTAGCCCCGGCCACCGCTAAGGCCAAGGCCACCGAAGCCATCGCCGCTGGTGTCATCACCGAGAACGCCGACAACGCTTTTATGCATCCTGCGGACAACCGCATCGCCTTGATTCAGAACACTTGGGGAGACCACCGCATCGCAGCCGACATCATCAGTTATATGAACGGCTATTCAGACCCACGTCGCGAGAAAATGTTCACAAGTGTGGAGACTGAAGTCGAGAAGAACGGCAAGAAGGAAACCATCACCGGATTCTATGGAGTCAGAGTCGGAGGCTCAATCACTGACAAGGACGCATTCAAGGCCGCCTACAGCAATATGATAGTGGACTCATCATCCCCTATCCTATGGTTGAACGCAGCCGAAGTGAGCTTTCTGATGTCTGAATATGAACTCCGCTGGGGAGACTCCGCCAAAGCCAAGGAACTATATGAAAACGGCATCATCCTATCATTCGAGGATAAAGGTGCGGCCGGAGCGGAGGAATACATCGCCGACGCGAAGAGCAGACCCGAATCTTACAACGACCCTCTTGGACAGTACAGCGTTAGCACTCCTCAAAGCGAGATCACGATCGCCTGGGAGGAAAGCGGCAATCTGGCTGACGGGACATCTCTGACCGACAGCCCTGCGGAAAGGAATCTGGAAAGGATCATTACCCAGAAATGGCTGGCGATCTTCCCGTCCGGAGCGGAAGGCTGGGCCGAGTACCGCAGGACAGGTTACCCACGGTTGCTCCCTGCGGTACAGGACAAGAGTGGCGGCACGGTGGATCTGAACCACCGCGCAAGAAGGCTCATCTACCCGGCCGAGGAATATTCCGGCAACGGCGAGAACATCAGCGAAGCCGTGAACTTACTCAACTCCGAATCTCTGGACAATTCTGGAGACACCTTCGGAACAAGGGTATGGTGGGATAAAAAAGACTACAGATAATGATTAAAGATATGAAACACAGAATATTCGTAGCAATGTGCTGCCTCGCCTCGGTTTCGCTTGCATCCTGTTCCGACTGGAGAGAGATCGCGTCGGTCAGCATTGACGTGAATCGACCGTGTGACCAGGCCCCAGAGTTGTGGTCAAGATACACAGCGTCCCTGAGGTCCTACAAACAGACCGAACATTACATTCTTTACGCCCGTCTGGAGAACTCACCCTCGCCACAGGCCGGGGAGAAGAACTATATGCGCTGCGTTCCGGACAGTCTGGACATCGTAAGCCTAACAAACGCTGACAATTTCTCGGACAAGGACTCCGAGGATCTGGCCGTGATGAGCGAGAAAGGCACAAAGGTGCTCTACCAAATTGATTTCGCGTCCAAAGTTGGAGAGTTGTCCGACGCCACAAAACTCGGAGCTTACCTCGACAAGGTCATCTCCTCCGTGAAAGAGTTCGGACTTGACGGATTCTCCTTCACCGGAACAGCCAGAACTGATGACTCCAAAACGGTCGAACTCTCGCGGATGATGGTCGAAAGACTCTCGACGGCAAAGAGCGACGGACAGATTCTCGCTTTCGAGGGGAATCCGAGATTCATCAGCAAGGACGACATCACGAAGATTGACTATTTCGTCCTTGACACCGAACAGACACAGAATGCCCAGGAGATTCGCTTTCAAGTGCTTGAGGCTGTGGAAAGTCTCGGCGTTCCGTCCGCAAGGATACTTCTTGCGGCCCGAGCCGACGGCACGGTCACCAATGAGGACAAGGTGGAAAAACCGGCCCTTGAGGAGATGGCCGACAGGGTCATCGCTTTCGGCCCTCTCGCCGGCCTGGCTATCTACAATATGGACACGGACTACTACCACACAGGCTCGAACTACTCAGCCTCACGGGCCGCGATCCAAATTCTCAATCCTTCAAAATAGACAAAGGAATATGAAAACCAAAATATTGACATTTTTAGCTTTCACCGCTGTCGCCACTTTGTCGTGCAACAGGTATGACAGCGAGACCCATCCGTTTGACAACACTGTCTTTATGGATGTGAGTTCGGTGCGGCAGGATCAGGCCACGACCTTCGGGAACAACATAGAGGCATTCACGAGGGAGATCACAGCCCAGATCGCCTATCCAGCCGAAAAGAACGTGAAGGCAAGCATCAAGATCGACAAGTCCCTTGTGGATCAATACAACGGCCGCCACGGAACCGACTACGAGATGCTTCCGGAGCGGTACTACGACTTCGCCGGAGCGGATGTGACCATTCCTGCTGGAAGGACATATTCAGAAAGCGTCAGCATCGGCTTCAAAGGTCTGACCGGAGAAGGCGAAAGCCACGACGGAGCGCTCACGATAGACAAGACTTGGCTTCTGCCAGTCAGGATGACATCGTCAGATCTGGATGTGCTGAACGCCTCGTCCGTTGCCTACTACCTTGTCAGACGCTCCTCCGCCATCACTTCCGCCGCCCGTCTGACGGACAACTGGATCAATTTTCCTAGCCTTGACGAGCCGGGCGAAGGCAGCGCGGCGTTCAACGGCCTGAAGGCAGTGACCTACGAAGCACTCATCTACATCGACAGGTTCGATCTCACCAACAGTTTCGGAGACTGCAACATCTCGTCCATTATGGGAGTCGAGCAATACCTGCTCCTCAGAATCGGCGACACCAATTTTGAGCGCCAGCAGCTTCAGTTCGACGGCAGCGGCGGCGGGACAACCTTCGGCAAGTTCCCGGCAAGCGATCCGGGAAAGAAACTCTACGAAGGACGTTGGTACCACGTCGCCTGCACCTACGACTACAACACCCGCACCACGCGTGTCTATGTCAACGGCAGGATTCAGAGTGAGGGTCTTGAGATGGGCTCCTCTACCACAGGCATCAACCTGGCGCAGCGCGCTCTCGGAGAGAATGAGGCCTACCAATTCTTCATCGGCAAGTCCTACAACGACTTCCGTCCTCTGCAGGGAATGATAGCCGAGGCCAGAGTATGGTCAGTGGCCAGAACTCCAGAGCAAATCTGGGAGAATATGTACCGCATCGAGAACCCTGAGGCCGACCCTACGCTGATCGGCTACTGGAAATTCGATGAAGGCAAAGGTAATACAATCAAGGATCACTCCCGCTACGGCAATGACGGTGTCGCCCAAAGCGACATCATCTGGCCGGCCGGAATAGAGATCCCAGAAATCAACAAGGAGGACTAAGCAATGAAAACCAATAAAAAACACATTCTGACTTTCACGCTTGCAGCGGTCATAGCCGTCTCCTGCGACCAAGTCGATCCGGTAAGCCTCAGCAGAGGGAATCTTCCTGACGAAACGGCGATGGTCACATCAACCGTGACTCTGAGGAGCTCCAAGACTTCCAGAACCACGATTCCAGTCATCATCACCACCGGAGAAGGACTCGTCACCGAAGGCCTCATCGCGGCTATGCCAAACCCTTCCAGACTTGAGCAAACTATCACGGTCAGTGCCGAGCCATCGCTTGTCGAGACTTACAACGCCAAGCACAAGACTGCTTTTCAAGAATTTCCGGCTCCTTTCTTCAGTTTCGGAGATGAAAGCACACTGAAAATTCCCACCGGCAAGACCTCCTCTGACATTATAAGACTGAACCTCCGCTCTAAGAACGCTCTTGGCAACGAGCTGGAACCCGGCAAGTATCTCCTTCCGGTCTCCGCCGCGGTCTCGGGTGCGTCAATGGGCAAGAACACACTTTACTACGAGATAACTGTGCGGGAACCGTTCAAAGGAGCCGCCGAACTCACCGAAGACCCGGCATTCTTCGTGTTCTACCTGAACACCACCCAGTACGATCCTCGCCTTGTCACCGACTATTACCTGCAGAACACAAGCAAGGGTGACTGGTACAAGGCAATCGGGAGCATCGTGAACCTGAGACGTTCCACCGTGGCCTACGACACCGCAACAGGCCGTGCTCTCTTGAAGCTCGCGCCCGATCTCAGGTACGTCCTCGACCACTGGATCACAAGGGTACGTCCTGTCCAGGAAAGCGGCAGAAAAGTCTGCCTCTGCATCGAGGGAGGCGGACAAGGAATCGGATTCTGCAATATGACCGACTCTCAGATAGAAGATTTCGTGGAGCAGGTGCGTCTGCTGATGAGCCAGTACAGCTTCGACGGCATCAATCTATGGGACCGCAACTCCGGCTACGGCAAGGAGGGGATGCCTCCGATGAACACCACCTCCTACCCAAAGTTGATCAAAGCCCTGCGAGAACTCCTCGGCAAAGACAAACTCCTGACTCTGACCGATTATGAAGAGCCCACTGAATATTTCTGGGACACCGCTGCCACCGGCGGAATCAAAGTCGGTGAATATCTTGATTACGCCTGGTCAGGCTATTGTGATGAGAAAGAGGCCTATCAAATTGTCGATCCTTATCATCAAGGAGGAGCCGGTGTCTCCACATTACATCCCCGAAAACCGATTTCAGGACTTGATTCTGAACGCTATGGTTGCCTGAACGTTCCATGGGTGAGGCAAAACCTTCAAGACTCGGAAATTCCTTTTTGGGAAAACGCATTTATAAATGGTCAGAAGTGGTATAATGCGAATCTGAACGGAAACAACATCGTTGTCTATGAAGACATCAGGACTAGTCTGCAAGATGCTTACGAGACAAGTTGGGATTGGATGTTTATAGAAATAATGTCCTTGATTTCGGATAATGTAGATTATCAATTAGATAAAATTCGATTAGATAATTGGGGCACTCACTTAGGCTACGGAAAATGGCTGAAAGACTGGTAGTTTTACCAGATTCTAATAATCAATTAAAGTTAAATTTTATGAGCAGATTTATGTTTTTTGCATCTGCGGCTGTAGCAGCCACGATGCTCGCCTCCTGCAACAAGGAGAACCAGTTCGAAGCAACGTCAACACTTGACGGGACTCAAAGTGTAACCACAAGAGCCTACGGGGACAAAACCCCTAAGGTCGTAGCCTACATCGAAGTGAACGATGTGAACCCTCTCAATGCGGGTGACTACCTCATGCCTGACGGTGAGCCGCTCGTGGACATCGTGGAACTGTTCGCCTCCAATATTCACAAGGAGACAGTCAATGGCCAGGTTCGTCCGACACTCTACCTGAACGACAAACTTACCCCGGTTCTCGAAAACGGTGGTGTCAACTCCTACGTTGTGCCTTTACAAGAGATGGGCATAAAGGTACTCCTCACCGTTCTCGGCGACTGGCAGGGAATCGGTGTCGCCAATATGACCGACACACAGGCGGAGCAATTCGCGACGATTCTGGCCTACGCCGTTGAAAGGTACGGCCTTGACGGTATCGGCTTCGACGACGAGTACGCCAACTATTCAGGCTCCCTTGTCAGCGGATCCTTCGGCAACATCATCACCAAGCTGCGCTCCAAACTGGCATCCGGCAAACTGATAACCGTGTTCTCCTATGGTAACACCAGCCAGATAAACTCCACCGCGGGCGCTCTCGTTGACTATGCCTACACAAACTTTACCACTTGGAACTCCACAATCGGGATTTCGGGCGTAAGCAAGAGTGGATGGGCTCCAAGCGCGTACAACCTCGGCAACTACTATGGGCCCAGCGCGCTCAGCACCATTACAAGCAAGGCACAGGAAGCCAAGAACGGAGGCTATGGCGCCATTATGACGTTCAATCTGCGCCCTACTTCCGAGAGAAGCCCGCTCCCGGTATTCCAGGCGATTTCTGACGGTTTGGGCACTGGGACAATCACTTGTGAAGGTGGCGACAGAGCCAGAGACATCACCCCTGTTTCTGAAGGATTCACCATCTCTTACGCATTGGCTACTGAATAATACATACCTGCATACAGGAAGGAAACTTCCTGTATGCCTTTATTTTCATAATTGAATATGATGATAAATATTAAATCAGTTATTGCCACGATAATTGCATTGCCATTCATTATCGGCTGTGCCTACGATGACACTGAACTGAAAGAAAAGGTAAATGAGATTGACAACCGTCTCGTCACCCTTGAACAGACTGTCAAGGATATGAATGAAAGTATCAGTTCATTGATGACTATTGTCAACGCATTGAAGACTCAAGATCAAATCATTTCTGTAACGCCATTGGAAGAGGGCACTGGATACACGGTGACATTATCCAAATCAGGGGTTATCACCATCAAAAATGGTTCAGACGGAAAGCCTGGCTCTGATGGACATTCTCCATCCATCAACATCAAACTCGACATTGACGGAAACTATTACTGGACACTTGACGATAAGTTTATCACTGACGATGCGGGGAATAGAATTCCTGCGACATCCACGACTCTGATTCCACAAATTCGCATAAACGAGGGGAATTTTGAACTGTCATTTGATGGAACCAAATGGGAAGTAATAGGATCAGCGGGAAGTGCGGGCATTTTCCGCGAAGTCATCGACGGTGAAGACAGTGTCAAGTTTGTTCTTTCCAACGGAGAGTCCATTGTGATTCCCAAAGTTCAACAGTTTGCACTTGTGATTAAAGAATCGTCAATTCCTGTCACTCCAGGAACACAAACTGTTATAGATTATGAAATCACTGCACCTGATGAAGGTACGGTAATAGACATTCTTTCAACAGGTGGATTAGTTGCGAGACTGGAATACAATATTGCTGGAAGAATTGAAAAAGGAACCATAATAGTTGACATACCAAATCCTCTTGTTGAAGGGAAAGTATTCGTGTTCGCCGTCAATGGCAAAGGAACGACCTCAGCCAGAATCATATCTTTTGAGGCAGGTGTTTTCGAATACGAAGTGACAGGTAATCTGAACATTCCAGTGTCCGGAAAATCACTAGAGATTCCAATAAGGACAAATTATAGTTATGAAGTTTATATTCCAGAAGAAGCAAAAAATTGGATTTCAGCAGAAATCTTCCCAATGACACGAACAATTAGAGAAGAGATGCTTTTAGTAACTATTGCAAAGAATTCAGGAGATGCTCGTAATACTATAATCTATTTAATGCAAGGCTCCAATGCTTCTTATCCGATTAAGATAGAGCAAGATGGTGCTGGACAAATAGATGAGCCCGGGTATAAAGGATCCATTGATGACTGGAAATACGATGGTAGCATTAATATGTGATTTAAATAAAAACTTTCATTTATGAATAAGAACTTATTTTTTGCATCTGCGGCTGTAGCAGCCACGATGCTCGCC
>ERZ1035006.37-NODE-37-length-97348-cov-57.266854_pt1 | contig 97348 bp, 74 predicted proteins | sample MGYA00520694_ERZ1035006 | MGnify/ENA primary metagenome ERZ1035006 (study PRJEB33766, sample SAMN09781746) | gut metagenome | biome: gut microbiome | host: Homo sapiens | place: Madagascar | study: EMG produced TPA metagenomics assembly of the PRJNA485056 data set...
AGTGCTTCACTGGAACGGTTGGTTATACTCTTACTAATCTTAAGTTGTCTCATAAATACCCTTTTACCTTTCTATTTATTTTATGTAGAATTTCTTTATTATTTGAAACCTGTCTCTGATTTCGGGGTGCAAAGTTACAAAAAAAATTGCAAACAAGATGTAATAAAAAGCGAAAATCTTTCTCCTATTTATATGTTTTTTAGTGATTTAGACGCTTTTTTTATAGAAAACTGCTTTTTCTTGGTGTCTTTTTGGTGCAGAATGTTTGTAATATCGAATAAATTGTGTACCTTTGCAACGAATAAACGAGAAAAGAATGACTAAATAGTAAGAATAAAACAATTAAAAAAAATTATGTTTGAGAATCAACCAAAAGGTCTGTGGACCTTAGCTTTGGCTAATACGGGCGAGCGCTTTGGTTATTATACCATGCTTGCCGTGTTTGCATTGTTCCTTGGTGAGAACTTCGGCTTTGATGCTGGTACGGCATCAGAGATTTATACTTGGTTCCTCACTGCTGTGTATTTCTTGCCTTTGTTTGGTGGTATGGCTGCCGACAAGTGGGGTTACAACAAGATGGTCATCATCGGTATCCTCATCATGTTCTTGGGCTATTTCTTCCTTTCCATCCCTCTGGGTGGTGGCGCTGTGGCTGTGGCTGCCATGGGTGCGGCATTGCTGCTGGTCAGCTTGGGTACGGGTTTCTTCAAGGGTAACCTCCAGGTGATGGTGGGCGACCTCTACAATGACCCTAAGTATGCGCAGCATCGTGACTCCGGCTTCTCTTTGTTCTATATGGCTATCAATATTGGTGCCCTCTTCGCACCTACAGCCGCTACATCTATCATGGCATGGGCACAGAACGACCTGGGCTATTCCAAGGCTGATTCTTATCACTTTGCATTTGCCGTGGCTTGTGTTTCTGTCATCATTTCCATCTTGATCTACTTCTTGGGCAAGAAGACATATCAGCAGGTACTTACTAAGGACAAGAAGGCTGATGGCGCTCAGGCTGAGGAGGTAGAGGAGATGAGCCCAGCTGAGACCAAGGAGCGCATCGTTTGCCTGACTTTGGTATTTGCTGTGGTTATCTTCTTCTGGATGGCTTTCCACCAGAATGGTCTGACCTTGACTTGGTTTGCTGATGAGTTTACTGCTCGTGAGGCTACTGGCGTTACGGGTATGGAGTTCAATGTATTGAACTTGGTATGGTGCATCTTCATGGTGTTTGGTATCTGTGGATTGCTCACTTCTGGCAAGGAGGCTACAGGTAAGTCTAAGCTTACCAACTTGGCACTCATCGTGATTCCAGCCGCCATCTTGGTTTATACTTATATGCAGCATGGCAGTGACACTGTTGCCATCGACGCTCCTATCTTCCAGCAGTTCAATCCTTGCTTCGTTGTGGCATTGACTCCAGTGAGCATTGCGCTCTTTGGTTGGTTGGGCAGAATTGGCAAGGAACCTAAGGCTCCTGTTAAGATTGGTCTCGGTATGTTGGTGGCAGCCTGTGCTTATCTCTTGATGACGGTATCAAGTATCGGTTTGCCTGCTACTGATCACCCTAACCATGTGGCAAATGTTACTCCTAACTTGCTCGTTAGCACATACCTCATCTTGACTTTCGCCGAGTTGCTCCTCTCACCAATTGGCATTTCATTTGTGTCTAAGGTAGCACCTCCTAAGTACAAGGGTATGATCATGGGTGGATGGTTTGTAGCCACTGCTCTTGGTAATAAGTTGGTTTCCATCCCAGGTCACATGTGGGATATGCCATTGCCAGTAGTATGGGGTACCTTGATGGTTATCTGCCTTCTCGCTGCCCTCTTCATCTTCTCTATTATCAAGAAGTTGAATCGCGTAAGCTAAGAATCATTTTAATGTACAATGTATAATGTACAATGTATAATGTACAATGTATAGATTATAAAATTTTAAAAAGCCTTCCCGATAAAAGTTTCGGGAAGGCTTTTTGGTTATTTATGAATTGTACATTATCAATTATACATTATTCATTACTTCTTCAACCACTTGTCCAACCAGCCGAAGAAGGTTCTCTGCCAGAGAATGCCATTCTGTGGCTTCAATACCCAGTGGTTCTCATCAGGGAAGATGAGGAGCTCGGCTGGGATGCCACGCATACGAGCGGCATTGAAGGCACCCATACCCTGGTTGGCATTGATGCGATAGTCTTTCTCGCCGTGGATGCAGAGGATAGGGGTATCCCACTGATCTACAAACTTGTGAGGACTGTTCTCGTAGGTCTTCTTGGCGTTGGCTGTCTGGTCCTTGTTCCAGTAAGCATCGTCGTACTCCCAGTTAGAGAACCATGCCTCCTCGGTGTCGGTGTACATGCTCTCCAGATTGAAAGCACCATCGTGAGAGAGGAATGCCTTGAAACGCTTGTTGTGATGACCTGCTAGATAGTATACTGAGAAACCACCAAAGCTTGCACCTACACAGCCCAAGCGGTCCTTGTCCACGTATGGGAGATTCTGGGCTGCATCGTCGATGGCTGAGAGATAGTCGTTCATGCACTGACCCGTCCAGTCGCCACTTACTTCCTCGTTCCATTCGCTGCCGAAACCAGGCAGACCACGACGGTTAGGCAATACTACCACATAACCATTGGCTGCCATAATCTGGATGTTCCAACGGTAGCTCCAGAACTGGCTCACAGGGCTCTGTGGTCCACCTTCGCAGAAGAGGAGGGTAGGGTACTTCTTGTTGGCATCAAAGTTGGATGGCAACATAATCCATACCAGCATCTGCTTGCCGTCTGTAGTCTTCACCCATCGCTGCTCGCACTTGCCCAGGTTCAACTGGCTCAGGATATGGTCGTTCTCACGTGTTAACTGCTCCACCTTGGTGCTCTTGGCGTCCTTGCCAGGCGTTACCATATAGATGTCGGTAGGGTGGGACATGCTGGCACGGGTAGCTAGAATCTTGTTGCCCTGGTTGGCGAGAGATACGCTGCCATAGTCAGCCCATTCGTTGGTAATCTGCTTTACCTCACCCTTCAGGTTGGTCTGGTAGAGGTTCAGCGTGCCGTGCCATACACCGATGAAAGTAATGCTCTTGGAGTCCTTGTTCCAAGTGAAGCACTCTACGTTAGAGTCAAACTTCTCGGTCACGTAGTTCTTCTTGCCAGTGGCTAGGTCATAGACGCAGAGGCGGTTGCGGTCGCTCTCATATCCATCACGAGCCATGCTCTGCCAAGCGATGTACTTGCCATCAGCAGAGAACTGAGGATTGGTGTCATAGCCCGGATTGTTCTTCAAGTTCTCAGGTGCATTGACAGCCTGATTTCTCATGCTCTTGGTAGCGTCTATCTTAGGCTCCACATAGCCCTCTTCCTTGCAGATGTTCTTGGTCTCGCGCGTACCTATATTATATAGGTAGATGTCAGAGTCGGTAGAGATGGCATACTGCACACCCTCCTTCTTTCTGCAAGTATAGGCGATGGTCTTGCTGTCTGGGCTCCAAGCCAACTGCTCGATGCCACCAAATGGTGCCATTGGACACTCGAATGGCTCACCCTTCAGGATGTCCTCGCCCTCATTGATGCTGCCATCTTCTGCCACGTCGGCTACAAATGGATGCAGGATGCTCTCCACGTAGTGGTCCCAGTGGCGATAGTTCATGTCGGTTACCAGTCTGCCGGTAGCCAGAGGCAGGTCTGAAGGATTCTTCTGGATGGTACCGTTGTAAGGCAACTCCTTGATGAGGATCACCTTCTTGCCATCAGGTGAGAACTTGAAGCCCTCGATACCTTTATCGTCCTGGGTCAGCTGCTTGCGGTCAGTGCCGTCTGGGTTCATGCTCCAGAGCTGTCCCTCACGCAGGAAGGCAATCTTCTGTCCGCCATTGATCCATGCTGCGTCACTCTCGCTCTTGGCGTCAGTGGTGAGCGCCTTCTTGTTCTTGCCATTGGCGTCCATGATGAAGAGCATCTGGTGGCTCTTGTTTTCCTTTACGCTGTAGTAACCTACCTGGTAAACCACCTGCTTGCCGTTAGGCGAAGCCGCTGTACCGCCGATTCTTCCCATGGCCCAGAGAGCCTCAGGGGTCATCAGGTGGTTTTCCACCTTGATGTTGTTCTTCTGAATCATAGTTTGTGCATCAGCTGCAGTGGCGCTCATGGTGAGAGCAGCCGCAGCCAAAATCATTGCTTTAATCATGTTGTTTAGTTGTTATTATTTATTCTTTCTCCCACATACCGGATTTCTCGTTGAAGAGATTTATTTGTTGCAAAGTTACTGTTTTTTGCTTAAATAGCAAAATTTATCAACATTATTCTTTAATAAACGTTAGAAAAATGGTTTCATTCCTACAAATGAAACATCAAAATCAAGAAATGAAACTATTTTTTGAAGAAATGAAACATCCCTTTTCTAAAAAATAATGTAAATTTGCAGCCGTTAAATCAATATTGACTATTTATAAAAATATCAATCGTTATGAACAAAAACTTATTTACGATGTCTTCTCTCTTTGCCCTTGCTTTGGGCATGGCATCTTGCAGCAGTGGAGACGATGTTACAAGTAGCCCATTAGAGATGGCACAGCAGAATGTGAAAGCCTTTGGCACTCGTTCTACAGAAATCAACATGTATCTAGGCAATGTTAAAGTGCCTCAAACTCGTGGTGTTGACGTGAATGGCAATATGTGGTCATATATGCCAGAGTATCCTACGGATGCAGAAAAGAGAGGCGTCCTAGAATATGTTCGTAATAACCCGACCGCCGAGGTGTCTTGGCCAGGTTATACTTATTATTACGTGCAAGATGTCATTGGTGCCCACAATCAGTATAGCTATACTGACTGGAACAATGCCAAGCACGATGGCATTGATGGTACCTCCCACTTGGATCGACTTGAAATCAAGGAGAACAATAACAACTTCCTGCATGTCAACAATTTCAATGCCGGCAAGTGCGACAATGCTGCTACCCATAATGCGGCATTGATGACCGACGGCTTTATGGGTGCTCGTGTGCATGATTCTTACGGAAACACAGACATCGAGAACTGGTGTATCTACTATTATGAAGGCAATTACTATCTTGCTTTCGATTATGAGATGTCCAAGGAAGATGGAAGTATCGCTGCAGATGGAATCTATGATGATTGGATTGTCAAGATTATCCCTGGAAAGGGCGTGCCCCCAACACCTCCGACTCCCCCAACTCCTCCGACTCCCCCAACTCCTCCGATTCCTTCTGAGCCTTTGAAAGGTGAGGTAGAGTTTGACATTCATCAGCAGGAGCACAAGGATTGGAAGGAAATCAAGACCTCGGTTCATGTACGTGATACAGCTGCTGTGCGTGTATTCATCCCTGTTCCATACGAGTATCAGGCTGTAGCCGATGACTTTGACATTCGTACAGGCGCCGACTATGCGTACATCGAGAACCTGGAAGCCAAGTTTAGTTTCGCAGGCAAGGAGTTTACCTTCCCAGTGCAAATCAACCACAACTTGACTGGCATTGAGATACTCATAGATTGTACCACCGATGAGGCCAAGGAAGCTCTGAAGTTGGCTCGTGGCGTATATGACGATGGTATTACATTCGAAATTAACAGCTATGTGGTGCCTACCGCAACGGATGCCCAGGTTTGGGAGTGGCTCAAGACCATAACCCTTCCAGGAACCAAGACTTCACAGTGGCCAGTGGCGACAGATATCTGTACCCATACATACGGCCAGGTGACTTCGGCCTTCTATCGTGAGGAAAGCAACCATTTTGATGAACAACCATAATGGATTATTACTTTGATATCTAGCCCCATACCCATGTCGAGAGACATCGGTATGGGGCTATTTCTTTGTTTATAGCCATTTATAAGCAAAAAGCACCATATTTTTTTTCGTTTTCGATTTTATTTTTGTACTTTTGCAGCGTCATTCTAAGAAAAAGAACGATAATAGAAATTTTGTATACGAAATAAAACAACAAATATGAATCAATTATACTTATTGCAGTTTGTTTGCTGCATTCTCACCGCAATGTTTGCCTTGATGCTTGTTATCTCTCGCTTTCAGGTGCGATGGGTCAACAAGCGTTATGAGACTTCTCGCTGGCTTCTTGCCTTTTCCATGTTCATGTTGTCTCTTCACTATGTGTTGCAGATTGAGTATGACATCAGGGCGAAGAGCGATGAGATGGGAGCCTTGTTTAACATTCTTTTTTATTCACCGATTTCTCTTGTAGTTTCTTATGCCACCTATCATTTGATTTGCAACAACCCATTGCGTCGCAAGCGTTACATATATATTGGTACGCTGGTATATTCTTGCATCTTGGCATTGCTCTTGGTGGGGACTCTGGCAAGGGGGGGGGGAAAAAGAGCTGCTCTTAGGTACGTTGCTTCCCCTCATGATGGCTTTGTTTATCGTGGGAGTCTTGTATTCTTTCTGTGTCAATATCGTGGAAATGCGTAGGTATCGTAAGTTAATGGAGGAAGATACGGGAGCCGATTTGCTGCCATACGATAGATATAGCCAGGCTAGTTATATCATGATGGGTGTCTCGGTAATGATATTAATGTTTGCCATCTTCTATCGTCCAATGTTGTATATTTTAGGTCCGTTGATGATGCTTTCCATCTTTATATTTACTATGAGTTTTATAGCATACGGTTTCAACATCATGCCGTCTGACACGGTGCAGGATGATGTGTCTGAAAGTGAAGAGGAAAAAACAGAATTGCAGGAGAAAGCAGAAACCGAAGGTGCTTCGGATAAAGAACAGTCGGGAGATTTCACAGCGATAGAGCAGGCCTTGAACGATTGGTGTGCCAAGGGAGGTTTTAGGGACAGTACGGTCAATATGATTATCCTGTCTAGAAAGTTGGATATTTCCAAGAAGCGGTTGATCCGTTATTTCGAGAGCTATCCCGACGGTACGTTCCGTACATGGCTCAGTGATGTGCGGTTTCAGGAGGCTCAACGCATGTTGCTGGAAAACCCTTATTTCAACATTGATACCATTTCGGCGGAGTGTGGTTTCTCGTCGCATGCCCACCTTTATAAGATGTTCAAGGCAAAGATGGGCATGACTCCTGGGCAGTGGAGATTGTCGGTCAAGGAATCTGGCGCAGCTTCGTGTTAGCCTCGAAGCCTTAATGAAAGTTAAGAAAATAGTTTCATTTCTACCAATGAAACAGCAAAGTGGTAGAAATGAAACTATTTTTTTTAGAAATGAAACCCCTTTTGTCATTGATTATCCATACTTTTGCACCTGTGGAACAGTATTCCGCACTTATCAATATATCAAAACAAGCAAAAGACGATAGTAATGACAGAAGTAATCAGACATATAGAGACCAAGCCAGAGCAATTCTTGATGTCTAAGTTCAGCATCAAGCAAGTGCTCGAGTCTGCGGCTATGGGTATATGGAGTATCACCTTGAGTGAGGGGCAGCATCCTAGAATGAATGCTTCGGGCAAGATGCTCGAACTGTTGGGGATGGATAGAGACATCCAGACATCAGAAGAGGAAATCTATGACACGTGGCATTCTCGCATCTGTCCAGAGGCGTTGGCTTCTGTTGAAGCATCTATTAGCGTGATGTTGCGTGGAGAGCGCGACGAAAACACTTACGCTTGGAATCATCCTACGCTTGGCGTTAGATACGTGAGATGTGGGGGAGTGGCCAGCAAGCAGGAGGATGGTACGACGGTGATAGATGGCTATCACTATGACGTGACCGACCAGATGCTGGAGCAGATGGAGAAGAACTTGGTTGTCAATTCTCTTGCCAATGTATTCGTTTGCCTCTTTTATATCGATGTGAGGAGAGATTGGTATACTTCTTATCTCAACAACTTCCCTAATGCCACCCAGTATATTCCGAAGACAGGAAAGGCTTCGAAAGCTCTTCGGTTTTTGGTCAATAGCCTTTGTCACCCATCCGAAAAGGAAAAGGCAAAAGAGTTTTTCGAGCTTTCTACGCTAGATGAACGCCTCAACGATAAAAACTCCATATCGGCGAAGTTTCAGGGTATACTCATCGACTGGGTGCAGGTAACTTTCATCGTGAGCGATCGTAATGAGGATGGCACCGTGCGCCATATTGTGGCTACCATCAAGGACATCACCCTGCGTATGAAAAATGAAATGGAGAGACTGGAGGAGTTGAAGCGGAACATCAACGCGAATCGTTCGAAGACGATGATGATACAGAACATGACCCATGAGATTCGTACGCCGCTCAATGCGATGTTTGGCTTCGCCCAGTTGCTCAGTATGCCAGAAGGTTGCCTCTCTACAGAGCAAAAGACGGAATATTTCAATTACATATTAAATAGCTTCAACATGCTCACGATGCTCATCGACGATGTGCTCGATATTTCGGATGCCGAGCATGGCAACTACCGCATCGCGAAGAGTGAGTTCCAGGTGAATGGAGTTTGCCGCAATGCCTTGCAGATGGCAGAGATGCGTCTGCCAGCCGGGGTAAAGATGTATTTCACTTCCGACCTCGATGACAGCTATACCATCGAATCGGATGCCCGCCGCATTCAGCAGTTGCTTCTCAATTATCTCACCAATGCCTGCAAGCATACACGCCAAGGTGAAATCCACCTGTATGTCTCCGTCTCGGAGAACCCAGGACATCTCACGTTCTCGGTGACAGATACAGGAGAGGGAATACCTAAGGATATGCGCAAGGACATCTTCTTGCGTTACAAGAAAGCTAATGCTGGCGTGCAAGGTTCGGGTATAGGATTGCACATCTGTAATATCATCTCAAGCAAACTGGGTGGAGAAATCAAGTTGGACGAATCCTACGATGCAGGAGCGCGTTTCTTGTTCATCCTTTAAAACTGTATTTATGACGAAAAATCTATATTGGATATTGGCATTGGTTTTCGCACTCGTAATGCTCATTATCTTGCTGATGGAGCGACGAAATCGACCAGAATCGGTGAAGTCTAGTATCGCATTCCGCATGTTGCTTTACTGGACTACATTCCTGTGCTCGCAGGATATGTTCTGGGGATTTTGCTTTAGTGGAGTGATACGGAGTGACGGGATGTATTTTTTGTTCTCCGAACTCTTTCATTTCGCCTATGTCTTCACGGCATTTTGGTGGTTCTTCTTTGTCCTCGTCTTCTTGAAGGTTAAGCAACTTTATAATAATATTGCTCTGTCGGTATGTGGATTGTTGGTTCTGTCAGAAGCCGGATTATGTGTGACAAACTGTTTTAAGCCAGTTCTCTTTAGCATACAAGATGGTGAATATGTGATGGGGGAATATCGCATGGAGAGCTTTTCTTTTCAGTTTCTCATCTATCTGCTTACGGGCATCGCCGCGGTCATTCCATTATGCAATATGGAACTCAGAAAGTCAGGGCTGGGGTTTAAGTGTAAGGCGGTGTGCTGCTCTTCGGTAGTCTCTGTCTTCATGGGGGTGTTCCAACTCACCACTCCAGATGCCCCTTTCTTCAGTCTGGGCGCCGTATTGTCGAGTCTTACGCTGTATGTCTTTGTCACCACATGGGATAGGGACATGCTCCAGAGCAGCAAGGAGCGATTCCTCCGCAATATGAGCCACGAGATTCGTACCACCATCAATTCCATCTATGGGTTTGCCCAGTTGCTGAGTTTGCCGCAAGGTATGCTTGCCGACAAGGAGCGAGAGGAATATGGCAGACATATCAGCAATAGCTATAAGATGCTCGATATGTTGCTCAACGACCTGATGGTATACATCCGTTCGAGGGAAAACGTGTATGGCATCGAGGTTGGGGAGGTAGAGGTTGCTTCGCTCTGCCATGATGCAGTCTTGGCGGTGGATGGTTGCAAGCCTGACAACGTAGGCATCAAGATGGAATGTCATCTGCCCGACGGATATACTATCCGGAGCGATGGACGCCGAATCTTGCAGATACTGCAAAACTTACTGGTGAATGCCTGCCAGTTTGAGGGCAAGGGCGAAATCATCCTCAAGGTTACCTTGGAAGCAGACAAGCTGCTATTTACCATTTCGGATGAAGGACAAGGTTCCTTGTATCATTTGACAGAACCTACTTACCTGGAAAAGAAAAAGAAGGTGATGCCTGGAATCGGTCTCAGACTCAAGATGGGCACGGAGATAGCCAAGATGCTAGGTGGACGAATGTACCGGGATGAAGGCTATAAGGAAGGTACACGTTATGTTTTAGAACTAAATATTGAAAAAGAATGAATATAGGTTATCCAGACGGACAGTCGGTGGATTTTTACGGATTCGAGGTCATCGAGTTTTATCTCAAGCGATACCTGCTGTATTTCTCCGACTATGCTATCCATATACGTTTGCTGTATGGTCTAATTATTGCGTGCATCATCACGATGATCATCTTGTTCGTGATGTTTATGCTCCGAATCAGGCGCAATCGCCGCAATAAGCGGGAGTTGGAGAAGGCCCGAAAGAACCTGCACGAGGGCTTCTATCAGATATTGACATCCGATGTCAAGCCAAAGGCGGAAGACTTGGAGATAGCTTGCAATATGACGCTTGACAAGATTACTGAGTATAAGCCAGCCGTCTTGGCGCATCTCATCTCGGAAATCTGCATGGACCTGAGCCGAGAACTCGAAAACATTCCTAATACGGAAGTGCTCTGCTCGATGACAGGCGTGAAGGCTTTGTATGAGAGAAACTTATCCACCAAGACCAAGGTGTTGCTCACCTTGCAGAACTTGGCAAACATGCACATCCCTGTGAGTGAAGGACTCTTGGCGGTGTATATCAACCATCATAATGCCGATGTACGCCACATGGCTCGTATCTGTCATGTCGTTTCATCCAGCTCCGACCCTTACCGCTACTTCGAGGAAGACCTCAACGAGCAACAGGGATTGTGGAGATTCATGATGCTCCACCGCTTGTTTGGATGGTTGAAGGCTAACGAACGACAGATGCCGCAGTTTCTGGTGTTGGCGCGGAAGGTGCAGAACGAGGATTCGGTGGCTTTCCTCATCAAGGAGGTAGCCTACTGGGGAAGCAAAACGGAGAAGTCGCAGCTACATATGCTATTCCTCTCGCCAAACTATCGTTATCGCGAGGCAGCCCTTCATGCGGTGGCTGTGTTGAGAGACAAGAACCAGGAGAAGGCGGCGATAGACACCTTCGAGCAACAGCCAGAGACCTTGAGACAGGAGGTGCTGAGGGCCGTGTTCGCCGTCAACTCAGGACAATACACCGAGTTCTTCGTTCAGGCGTTCCGCACATCAGCCCTGAAGACCACACGCGAGGTGGCACTCAGTTGCCTCTATTCGTATGGCACCGATGGAAGACGCCGTTTCGAACTGTTGCGTAGCGAAATTCTCGGTAACGAGAACGACCGAGTGTTGATGGATCAGATAGATGCCATGAGCATCCTAAACCAATTAAGAACATTTTAAGATATGTGGGAGTTTCTATTATACTTTTTCGGTTATGCGGTATTCGGCTATTCGCTCTTGCTGCTGACCTCTTACGTAATGCTGCTGATATTCTCTTATAAATATAGCAGTGGATGCAAACAATGGTCGGACGATTACATTCGCCACATGGTACAGAGCTCGCCTTATGTGCCGGGCATCTCCATCGTGGCTCCTGCATACAACGAAGAGAAGACCATCATCGACAATGTCAACTCATTGCTCAAGATGGATTATCCTAACTTTGATGTGTGCATCGTGAACGATGGTAGCAAGGATAAGACACTGGAGTTGCTCGTTGAGACCTTCGAGATGGTAGAGGTGCCTTTCGAGTATGTGGAGAAAGTGCATTGCGCGCCCTTCAAGCGTCTCTTCAAGTCAACCAATCCTCGCTATTCTAGACTCATCGTGGTAGACAAGGTGAACGGAGGTACGAAGGCGGATGCCGTGAATGCAGGACTTAATGTCATCGACAATCCGTATTTCATTAATACCGATGTCGATTGTGTCCTTGCAAGGGATGCAATGTATCAGTGCATCTTCCCGGTCATCAACGACAGTTCTATCATCGCCGTTTCGGGTACGATGTCCATGAGCAATGGTTCTACCATCCACGATGGTACGTTGGTGAACATCCGACCATCCAGCCGTCCTATCCCTCTGTTTCAGGACTTGGAGTACAAGCGCTCCTTCTTGGTGGGTAAGATGGGATGGAGCAAGATCAACGCCATGAACAATGTGTCGGGAGGTTACGGATTGTTCTCTACCGAGGTCGTGGTGGACGCTGGTGGCTATAGCAGCACTTCCTTTGCCGAGGATATGGACATGATAACCCGAATGATAGCTTATTGCTGCGACTTCAAACGGAAGTATCGGGTGGTTCAGATACCACATACCTGCTGTTGGACAGAGGGACCTTCCAGTCTGCGAATGCTCTTCCGTCAGCGCATCCGTTGGGGACGTGGATTGATACAGACCATGTGGGAGCATCGCAGGATACTTTTCAACCCTCAGTACAAGCGACTGGGCATTATCACGATGTCATATACGTTCCTCTTTGAGTTCTTGGCACCCATCATCGAGTCGGTGGGTCTAGTGATGATGGTGTATTTCGCCTTCACGGGTGGTATCAACTGGGACACCTTCTTCGTGACGTTCTTTGCCATTTACGCATTCAGCTTCATGCTTTCTACGTTTGTGGTGTTCTACGATTACATCTTGGGCAGTTCCTATACCCGTATCAGGAGTTATCTGAAGTTGCTCTTGGCTGCCATCTTTGAGCCATTCGTTTATCATCCATTGATTGTCGTCTGTTCAATGATTGGCTATTTTAAGTTCATCACTCGCCAGAAGGCAGTATGGAAGTCTATGGAACGCAAGGGTATGAAGCAGGCTACCGTGCCTGCCAACTCTTAATCGTAAATCAAAAATAGGAGAGGAAAGGAATATGAAGAAATATAGATTATACGTCTTGACAGCATGGTTGCTCCTGGGATTGCCAGCTGCGGCACAGTATAACCAGAACCACAAGGCTGTGAACGAGAAGTTTACTCCGACCAAGAAGGGTACGCCGGGATATTACGACCACAATGCCCGACTGCTCTTCAAGCAAGGTAAGTGGGCTGAAGGCAAGAAACTACTCGACGAAGGTATGGAGAAATATGGTTATCTTTCAGCTCTCAATGAGTTGATGGGCAACTATTGGATGCACTATAAACAATATGATAAGGCTCGTTTCTATTACATCCGTTCCTTGCGCGATAACGACGACAATTTGCAGGCGAAGGAACAGATGATGAAACTTGAGGAGTTGACCAAGCATTATAGCACAGCCATCGTATATTGCAACGAGTTGCTCGAAGCTTCTCCTTACAATTATCGCCTGTGGCGCAAGAAGATAGAACTCTATCGCTTGCAAGGCGACCATGTGGAAGCCACCCGATTGCTGCAACGCCTGAATGCCATCTATCCCGAAAAGGCTGAGGTAAAGAAAGAAATGCTATGGGACTATGAGCAGAAGTATCGCCAATATCGTGCCAAGAAGAATCTCATCGGACAGGAGGAGATGCTGAAAAAACTTGTAGAACTCGATCCGAAGAATGAGGAGTTCCAGATGGCTTTGTGCAACTTGCTCTTGCAGACGGGGCGTACCGAACAGGCGATGGATGTAGCTGGCTATGCTGCCACGATGGTAAGGAATCCCTATCCTTTCGTTGAGAAGAAGGCTTCCATCCTTGGCGGTATGACTCGCTATAGTGAAGCTTTGTCTTATCTCCGTAGTGTCAAAAGGTCGATGCCTGGGGTGGGGGCTCACTTGGGCAGAATCACCAACAACTTGGAGCAGGAGGCGGCTCAGGCTGCCGTAGCCAACGACCCTTATACGGCTTACGCTCGTCTCTATGAGCGAACCCACTCGGATGAGGCTTTGACCTATCTCCTCAATACCTCCATGTCGAGAGGTTACCTGGACGATGCCTTGACCTATATCCGAGAGGCTCGTCGCAGAAAGGGTGATTCGGAGAAGTTGATGCTCAGCGAATACACGGTGCAACGCCGAATGGGTAACACCAAGGCTGCTACGGCAATGTTGGAACGTATTCATAATAAGTATCCTCACAATCAGGATGTTAACGAAGAACTCTGTAGCATTCGTTTGGATGAAATCCGCCGAATGATGGACTTCGAACAGTATGATGAGGCACTGATTGCCTTGAGCAAGATCAGAAACTTCAAGGTAGACAGCGAGATGAAAGAGGCTATCGAACAGCGTATCTTCACTTGCTATGCGAAGACCGGACAGCGCGATAAAGCTATCCAACAGTTGGCTCGCCTGGGCAAGAGCGAAGAGATGTCGGCTCAACTCTATGAGGAAATCCAGTTGCCATACATCAAGCAGTTGATGCAGCAAGGTAGGCTCTATCAAGCTGAGACCGAACTACAGAAGTTGATAGACAAGGGCTATCCTTCGTCCGATGTCTTGGTGATGGGTATCAACGTGGCGATGCAACTCAAGAAGAACGAAAAGGCTCGCTCGTTGGTCGATATGGGTAAGGAACGTTATCCGGAAGAACCACTCTTTATGTTGAAAGAGGCGCAGCTCAAGGCTAGCGAAGGCGATTACGAGACAGCGATGCCGATGCTCCGACAGATGCTCGAAACCTATGTCGCTGATACTGCCGTGGTCAATGCTTATGCCGACTGTTGCGAAACGTTGGCTATGAAGCAGCTGAAGGATAAAAACTATGATGAGGCGATGCGCCTGATAGACGAGGCGATGCAATATGCGCCAAACAATCAGTCGCTCATCCTCTCGAAGGCGATGGTGTATGAGGGACAGAAAGATTGGGCGAAGGCGATGGAAATCTATAAACTCTATCGACCTAGCATAGCTGAACTACCCGACTACAACCGCCATCTGGAGGCCTTGAAGCGACATGCAATGCTCAACGAGGTGACGATAGACTATCAGTCGGCAAGACCTTCGAGCGATGATCATATCAGTTCGATGGCATTGGTTTCTTATACCCGAATAGGGAAGAAGAACAATTATACCTTCGGATTCGGCTATGCCGCCCGAGACGGAAGCGTACAATCCACGAATCCAGACGAGTTGGGTGGTACAGGAGTCCAGCTGAGCGGTGAGTGGCAACACGCTTGGAACAATCGCCTTACCACCAACCTCATCGCAGGATGGGCTAACAAGTTCTTCCCGAGACTGAGGGCGGAATTGAAAGGTAGCTACGAGATGCCTAAGGATTGGACAGCAAAAGCAGGCTTGTCTTATCGCTTGATAGGCAACGATGCATCGACCTCCTTGATAGGACTCGGCTTGGGAGCAACGAAAGAACTAGAGCGATTCAGTCTTGGCACCGATCTCCATCTTCTGGCCATGAGCGGTGGTGATACCAACTACTTTGGGGGCAATTTCTTCGTCAATGGTAGTGTCATTGCCAAATGCTATCCAATAGAGGGCAGTCGTACGCATCTTTATGCTACGGGTAGCGTGGGCAATGCTCCGGAAATCTCGTTGATAGACAATTTGATGCCTGTGAAGTTCAATCAGTTGAACACGATGCTGGGACTTGGCGGCATCTATACGGTCAATTCGATGATAGAACTTGGCTTGTCTGGACAATGGTATCTGATGTCGGTGAAGAAAGAGACCGAAAACAATAATAATAAAAATTATTTATATCTGAATGCCCATGTTACGATTCATTTCTAAAGGTTCGATAGCCTTGCTTGTTGCCCTATTGGTAGGTGGATGCCGAGGCAATGCGCATACGCAAGACGAGGATGCCGCTGGCTTCGAATATCGTGGCTTATATACCCCTTCCAATACCAAGGAGATGCAGGCGCAGATGCATGTCAACCATCCTGATTATGATTGGGGACTTTGGGGACACAACTTGAAGAAGGTTGTGGGTGATAAGGCAACAGATGCTATGTTTTCTATTGTCGATGGGAAGAGAAACAAGAATCAGTTCTGTTTCTCCAGCAGCGAGTTGTACGATTTCGTTCGAGCATATATCCTAGATCAATATGGTCGTGGAACCGATGACTACAGTGAGCGTATCAGCATCATGCCCATGGACAACAAGATGGCTTGCACTTGCGAGGCTTGCAGACAGAAAGGCAATAACAGGAACAACGCCACACCAGCTGTTACGGCATTTGTGACACGGCTTGCGAAGGAGTTCCCGAAGCATCAGTTCTTCACTTCTGCCTATCATACCACTAAGTCGGCTCCTGTTATGCAGCTACCCGATAACGTGGGGGTGTTCGTATCGAGTATTGCTTTGCCGATGTGCGTTGATTTCAAACAAAACGCAGGTTATCGTGAGTTTGATGCAATGGTGAAGGCTTGGCAGAAGAAATGCAAGAAGATATACGTCTGGGACTATGAGCGAAACTATGATGATTATCTTTCGCCTTTCCCTTGTCTGTTGGTGATGCAGCAGCGATTGGAGCTGTATCGCCAATTAGGCATCAAGGGGGTGTTCGTGAATGGTAGTGGCGATGACTATTCGGCATTCGATGATATGCAGACCCACGTGCTCGCCCTTCTGCTCGACAATCCGGGGATAGATGTGAGTCAGGCGATAAGCGATTATTTCGCTGAATATTATCCGCAGACAGCGAAGTTGTTGACTGCCTATTACTGGGGACTTGAGAGTCGCATCCGAAAGACCAACCATCAGTTGCCGCTCTACGGTACGATGGACGAGATTTACAAGGCGTATCTAGAAGCCGAGGAGTTCAAGGATTTCCGAAGTCTACTGGATGCGGCTAGCAAGCAGACGAGTGGCGACGAGCGCAAGCGACTGAACGCTTTGCTCACATCGCTGGCTTATACCCAGTTGGAACTCTACCGAACAGGTATCTTGCCGAAAGATGGCGAGATGGTGGTTGAGATGAAGGAGATACTCAAGGGACACGCAGAGTTGAAAGGAATGAAGAACCTTGACGAGGTGGGGCATTCCATAGATGATTACTTGAATAAATGGAGATTCAGAAGCAACAGATAATTTTGGAGATGAAAACAATGGGAAAGAAAACGACATATATCTTGGGCTTAGTGCTCATGGGGGTGGTTGCGTTGTCTTTGGCATCGTGCCACAAGAAACTGGGACCTACGCAAGTGGCGATAGAAGATTCCGTTCGCCATTATCCGCCCATCATATTGGGTGATGAGCTCGATATGACGTATGTGGTGAAGAACATGGGCAAGGAAATGCTCGTCATTACCGACATCCAGCCATCGTGCCTCACCATCGAGAGTTCGGAAGCAAATGTCAGTACGATTCCTCCAGGCGAAGAAGCACTGCTGAAGTTCACTTTTCATTCGGATAAGAATATCGGATTGGCACGACATAGCATTCGACTTTTCGGCAATATCGCACCAAAGGGTGTGGCGGAAATCGTGTTCGATACCCATGTAGTGCGTCCGTCCGTCGATCTCTCCGATTATGAGGAGTATTATCAGAAGACTTTGCGTTCGCCAGAGGAACATATCCTCGATGGGCGCTATTCGGAACAGGGATATTATCAAGGTAAATCACATAACTAACATAAAATTCTAGTGTATTATGAAACAGATTGCGGGAATAAACTCAAATAGTTTTAAGATACTTATTGTAGATGACATACCATTAAACTTGGTTTTGCTGGAGAAGATGTTGATGCCTTATGAGTTTCAGTTAGTGAAGGCTCATAATGGGCGCGAGGCATTGAAAAAGATAGAGGAAGCCCAGAATGGGGAAGGGGGGTTCGACCTGGCTATCGTTGACTTGATGATGCCAGAGATAGATGGCTATCAGGTTATCGACTATGTACGCAAGGGATGTCATAACGACGAGTTTGCCGTGGATGCAAAGAACCAGGCAGAATTTCCTATCATCATCCTTTCGGCGATGAACTTTAGTGATGACATCCAGAAGGGGTTGTCGCTAGGTGCCAACCAATTCCTTACTAAACCAGTCATCATGGAGCAACTCTATGCTGCCGTGACACAGCAACTCACCCAAAAGGTGGAAGCTGGTAAAAGATAATAATTTATGGTAGACCTTTCTTTATTGAAACCAACGATGCTGGCTGATGTGGTGGGAATCATTCTTATTGTGGTGGTAGTTATCGTTGCATTTGTCTTGTTGTGGCTCGACTTTCGCCACTATATAGAAAAATATGGCAAAAGAGAATTTCGCTTTATCGAGTTTGTCAAGAATGAGAGACTCTATCTGTTTCTCTTGTTGATGTTTGTGTTCTTGATAGGCGGAGAAATCTTGCTGTATCATATTTTTTGAAAAAATATAGCTTGGGGAATGCTGTATCTCAATATTTTTTTGTATTTTTGCAGTCGTTTTTGATTTCAACCAGAAAGAAATACAATTATGAAGATAGGATTTGACAACGAGAAGTATCTGAAGATTCAGTCCGAACATATCAAGGAGAGAATCTCACAGTTTGATGGAAAGCTTTATCTCGAATTGGGAGGTAAGCTTTTCGATGACCATCACGCCAGCCGCGTTTTGCCAGGTTTCCAGCCTGATAGCAAACTGCGCATGTTCCAGAAAATCAGCGATAGCATAGAGATTGTTATCGTGATAAGTGCAGCCGACATCGAGAAGAACAAGAAGCGTGCCGACTTGGGCATCACCTACGATGAGGATGTATTGCGCCTGCGTGGCGAATTTCAGAACCGGGGCTTTATGGTGGGTTCTGTTGTCATCACCCATTACAATGGTCAGCCTGCTGCCATCGCCTTCAAGCAGCGATTGGAGCGCCAGGGCATCAAGACTTACTGCCACTATCTCATAGAGGGCTATCCTCACGATGTGGACTTGATAGCTTCGGACGAGGGATTTGGCAAGAATGACTATGTGGAGACTGAGCGCCCACTGGTCATCGTTACTGCTCCGGGACCTGGTAGTGGCAAGATGGCGGTATGTTTGAGCCAGCTCTATAATGAGAACAAGCGTGGCGTGCGTGCAGGCTATGCCAAGTTTGAGACCTTCCCTGTGTGGAATCTCCCACTGAAGCATCCGGTCAATATCGCCTACGAGGCTGCCACCGCCGACCTCAATGACGTGAACATGATAGACCCATTCCATCTGGAGGCATACAACAAGATAGCCATCAACTACAACCGCGACGTGGAGATCTATCCTGTGCTGAATGCGCTCTTCGAGGGCATCTATGGCAGCAATCCTTATAAGTCGCCTACGGATATGGGCGTCAACATGGTGGGCTTCTGCATCTCTGATGACGAGGCTTGCTGCGAGGCTTCCAAGAATGAGATTATCCGTCGTTACTATGCCGCTACCAATAAGTTGGCTATGGGGGCATGCAATGAGTCGGAGATCAATAAGATCAAGATGCTCTTCAATCAGGCTAAGATCAATACCGACTATCGCAAGGTGACGGTGGCTGCTAAGGAGTCGCTGAAGAAGACGGGGCATACCTCCTCAGCCTTGGAACTGGAGGATGGCACCATCATTACTGCCCATAGCAGCGAGCTATTGGGATGCAGCGCAGCCCTCTTGCTCAATGTGATGAAGCATCTGGCTGGCATCGACCACGAGCTGAAGTTGATACCTCAGTCCATGATCAAGCCTATCCAGCATACCAAGGTTAGCTATCTGGGCGGCAAGAATCCTCGCCTGCACACGGATGAGGTGCTCGTGGCGCTCTCCGTACTCTCTGAGAATGACGAGAACTGCAAGAAGGCACTGGAGCAGCTGCCTAAGCTCCGTGGCTGCCAGGTACACTGCACAGTGATGCTAGGCGATGTGGACCAGCGCATCTTCAAGAAGCTGGGAGTCAACCTGACTTGCGAGCCTGTGCTGAAGAAATAAAATGAAAAAGAAATAAAGACGATAAAAAATAAAGGCAATAAAAAAGCAGCATATCCATTTTCGGATATGCTGCTTTTTTTGTATTTATCATGTGAGAATCTTATTTTCCAAGATTCTTTTTCTTTTCGTCGAGTTCAGCTTTCTTTCGCATCATCTCTTCCTGCTGCTGGCGCTGCATCTCCTGTAGGGCCTGCATACGTGCCATGATGCCGCTAGCCTTGTTAGGATTGTTCTTGTTTTCCTCATAGCGCTTCTCCAGGATGGCGAGGAGCTTCTCGTCGTCAGTGGTCTTGCGCAGTGTCCACATGATGGCGGCACTGAAGAACAATGAGATGAAGTAGTAGAAGTTCAAACCTGATGAGTAGTCATTGAACATGAAGAAGAACATCAATGGCATGAGGAACATCATCCACTGCATCATCTTCATCTGCTCTGCCTGCTGACCCACCATCTGGTCTCTCTGCTGGCGCATGGTCATCCAAGAGTACAGGAGGTTGGCTACACAGAAGAGGATACAGGTCAAACTCAAGTGGTCGCCTATCAACCAGATGTTAGTATTCCATTCGAAGATAGGGTCGTAGGTGCTCAAGTCGCTCATCCAGAGGAAGTGCTCACCACGCAGCTGGATGGCATTAGGCACGAAGTTGAACATAGCCACCCATACAGGCATCTGGATCAGCATAGGGATACAACCAGAGAGTGGGCTTACGCCATACTTGGCATACTCCTGCATCATCGCCTGCTGCTTCTGCATCTGGTCCTCAGGCTTGTTATACTGAGCGGTGGCAGCCTCGAGCTTTGGCTTCAATACTCTCATCTTGGCACTGCTCATATAGCTCTTCTTCACCATAGGATAGGTGATGAGCTTCAGGAGGAGCGTGATGAGAATCAATACGATACCCATAGGGAAAATCTTGCTCAGCCAGTCGAAGACGTAGAGGGTGAAGAAGCGGTTGATCCAGCGGATGATAGGCCATCCCAGGTATACCAGCTTTTGGAACTCCAACTCCTTGCCGAAGGTGCTTTCCTTCTCGGTGTTCTTGAGTATCTGGAAGTCGTTAGGACCAAAGTAGAACTCAAACTCAGATGCCTTCTTGCCCGTAGGGTCGAAGCCAGTCTTCATCTTAGCCTGGAACTGCTTCAGATAGCCAGAGCCCTTCTCTTGAGGTACCGAAGTCATGAGGGCATCCTTGTCGAAATTGTCCTTAGCCACGATGATGGCAGAGAAGAACTGGTTCTTGAACGATACCCAGTCGATGGTCTCGTCTATCTTCTCATCGATTTTCTCGCTGCCCTCGTTCAGGTGGTCTGTGCCGCCCTCCGCGTCGTGATAGGTCAAAGTGGTGTAGCGGTTCTCAAACATGAAGCCGCGCTCCTGCTGTCGAGCCTTGTCGCTCCAGTCCACGTCCATCTTGCTGTAGTTAGGCGAGAAGAGGCCAGCCATGCCCTGAGCCTGGAGGCTCATGTGGAGCATATAGTCCTTGCCCAGTGTATAGGTCATGCTGAGCGTCTTGCCCTCACCAGCCACTGCCGTCATGGTAACGGTAGAGTCGGTCACGTTGGAAGGAGTGAAGTAGAGGTCGCTGGTGATGATGTTGGCTTCCTTAGCCTCGAGCATGAACTTGAGGCTCTGGTCGGCACCATCAAAGAGGGTTACGTCCTTAGCGTCGGCCGAACCGTCCTTTACCTTGATGTTATGACCCACATATCCCTTGATGACAGCCTTTTCCACTGTACCACCCTTGGTGTTGAGAGTCAACTCCACTTTGTCGTTTTTCAATACCACTTTCTGAGCCTGTCCCTTCAGTGCCGAATAGAATAGGGCGGTAGAGTCAGTCTCAATCTTAGCCTTGGCATCAGCCTGGCGCTTAGCAGCGGCAGCCTGATTGGCTTTTTCCATCTCGGCGTGCTTAGCCTTGGCGATGGAGTCCTGAACGAATGCCGCTCTCTGTTCTTCCGCAGAAGGCTGAGAATACCAGCTGAAACCTATCAGCACGACGGCAATCAGGAGGAAACCGATAATGTTGTTTTTATTCATTTATTGTTATTTTTGTTATTTCTCTCTGGTCCCAAGACCGCTCTCTTGCCTTATTTCTTGTTGGCAATGGCAGTCTTCACGAAGTCCACGAACAGTGGGTGTGGCTTCAATACCGTGCTCTGGTACTCTGGGTGATACTGTGTACCGATGTACCATTTCAAGCCTGGTATCTCCACGATTTCCACCAAGTCGCTCTCTGGGTTGCGACCCACGCACATCATGCCGTTCTTCTCGTATTCCATCTGGAACTCGTTGTTGAATTCATAGCGATGGCGATGGCGCTCCTGTATGTGTTCCTTCTTATAGATGTTGAACACGCGGCTGCCCTGCTTCAGTATGCACTCGTAAGCGCCCAGGCGCATGGTGCCTCCCATATTGGAGATGTTCTTCTGCTCCTCCATGATGTCTATCACGTTGTGTGGAGTCTTCTCGTCCATCTCGCGGGAGTTGGCATCCTTGTAGCCCAATATGTTGCGGGCAAACTCGATGACCATCATCTGCATACCCAGGCAGATGCCGAAGGTAGGGATGTCGTGGGTGCGGGTGTAGTGGGCTGCGATGATCTTGCCCTCGATGCCACGCTGTCCGAATCCTGGGCAGATCACGATACCGTCCTGGTCCTTGAGCTGCTCAGCCACGTTGTCCTCTGTGAGGTATTCTGAGTTGATGAAGGTGATCTTCACCTTATGGTCATTATAGGTACCTGCATGTGAGAGGCTCTCGCGGATGCTCTTGTAGGCATCCTGGAGGTCATACTTGCCCACCAGTCCGATGTTGACGGTCTCTGTCGCCTTGTTTCTGCGGTCCAGGAATGCCTTCCAAGGTCCCAGGGCAGGGGTCTCGCCGATAGGTTCGCCCATCTTGCGCAGGATGGCGGTGTCCAGTCCCTGGTTCTGCATGTTGACTGGCACCTCGTAGATGCTAGGCAGGTCCTCGCTCTGGATCACGCAGTCCAGGTCCACGTTACAGAAGCTAGCCACCTTCTTCAGGATGCCCTGCTCCAGGTGCTTCTCGGTGCGGAGGATGAGGATGTCTGGCTGAATGCCCACGCTCTGCAGTTCCTTGACGGAGTGCTGGGTAGGCTTGGTCTTCAATTCACCTGCTGCCTTGAGATAAGGGATGTAGGTGAGGTGTACGTTGATGGCGTTCTTGCCCAATTCCCACTTCAACTGGCGGATGGCCTCCATGAAAGGGGCACTCTCGATGTCGCCGATGGTACCACCTATCTCGGTGATGACGAAGTCGTAGTGATACTTCTGTCCCAGCAATTTTACGTTGCGCTTGATCTCGTCGGTGATGTGAGGCACCACCTGGATAGTCTTGCCGAGATAGTCGCCACGGCGCTCCTTGTCGATGACAGCTTTGTAGATACGACCTGTAGTGAGGGAATTTGCCTTTGTTGTCTGAATACCTGTGAATCTCTCGTAGTGACCGAGGTCGAGGTCTGTCTCCATACCGTCCACTGTCACGTAGCACTCACCATGTTCATAGGGGTTCAGTGTGCCCGGGTCGATGTTGATGTATGGGTCAAACTTTTGAATTGTAATGTTGTAGCCTCTGGCTTGCAGAAGCTTGCCGATGGATGAAGAGATGATTCCTTTTCCCAATGAAGAAACCACACCACCAGTAACGAAGATGTACTTTGTTTCAGCCACGATGTTTATATTTTAAATTAGAATAATTTGGCTGCAAAGTTACGATAAATTTGTGAAATAGCCAAAATATTTCAAATAAAGCATGGAGATTTATGAATTATTTATTACCTTTGTGCCCAAAAATATGAATAAAGGTATGAAAATAAGAATAGGATTACTCGTTTTTGCACTTGTTGCAGGCTTGGGGACAGCTACTGCTCAGCGTTCTCACAAGAGGGTACAGAAGGATAATCTCTCGCAGATGGAATCTGAACTGATGAAGAAATATACCGACTCGCTGGCTCTTGCACGCCTGCGTGCCGACTCGCTCCAGCTGGAGGCTGACGATAGCCGATACTCCATGCTCTTCACGCCGCTCACCTTCTATCAGGGTCCGGGCCATCGCTTCTTGCGCCTCAATCAGGAGACTGACTCTGTGGATGCCTTGGGCTCATCGCTCGATGCTGCCCTGATGCATGTTTACCTCAACCGCCCCGACTTGGTCAGGGATACGGAGTCGCATCTCAAGCAGGTGGGGGCGCCTATCGCAGCCCAGTCCAAGCCCAAGAAGAATCATTCTGACATCGTGGACCAGGTGGCTCCCAAGGCGATAGAGCCTGATGCCGCTCCGATGGACTTCATCATCACCCGTCCTAATTTCTGGACCATCGGTGGCGATTACTACCTCCAGTTCTTGCAGAACTATGTGTCGGGCAACTGGTACAAGGGTGGCGAGAGCAACTATTCGATGCTGGGCCGCCTCACCATGCAGGCCAATTACAACAACAAGCAGAAGGTGAAGTGGGAGAACAAGTTGGAGCTGCGCCTGGGCTATCAGACCAGCAAGGGCGACTCCGTGCATACGCTCAAGACATCCGATGACTTGATCCGATACACCAGCAAGCTCGGACTTCAGGCCACCAAGAAGTGGTATTATACTGTGCAGATGGTGGCGCAGACCCAGTTTGCCCATGGCTATAAGAGCAATGACAAGACGGTATATTCCGACTTCTTCTCACCATTCAATCTCAACCTCTCCGTCGGTATGGATTACACCGTGGATTGGCTGGACCACAAGCTGAAGGGTAGTGCCCACTTGGCTCCTTTGGCTCTCAACTGGAAGTACGTGGGCAGAGAGGCTTTGGCCACCCGATATGGATTGGACGAAGGCAAGCACGGCATGACCGACTACGGTTCGGAGTGTACCTTCGACCTGGCATGGCAGATAGCAGAGAACATCAAGTGGAAGACCCGTCTCTGGGGCTACACCACCTATAAGCGAGCTGAGATAGAGTGGGAGAATACGCTCACCTTCCAGTTCAATCGCTACATCTCCAGCAATCTCTTCGTCTATCCTCGATTTGATGACGGAGCGGCGCGAGAGGATGGCGATAGCTACTGGCAGCTGAAGGAGTTTCTCTCCATCGGTTTCTCTTATTCGTTCTGATGGGGGCTTCACCTTATTTATATATGGCAAAAGAAAAAAAAGAGTGTTCTGCATGTTTTTGTGGCAGAATACTCTTTTTTTTATATTCTAGATGTGGAAGTCTATTTCCTTGAGCCATGCCTTGGTGTCAAAGCAAGGACACTCCTTGTGGACGCCCGGCAGGTCTCTGTGGCCCAGGATTACGGCATCGGGGAAGTCGAGGCAGATGCTCTTGAGCAGCTCCTCCATCGTTATCTTCTGGGCTAGGGTGCGAGTATCGGCAGTTCTCCACGTCGGTGATGATGTGCTGCTCATTGCTCGTGCCGCTCAGCGAGCTGCGATGCATCAGCTCCGAGCGAAACTTATCGTAGGGGCGGCGAATGGAAAAGCTCTCCTTGGTCATATTGCTCTTGAAGGCGCTCAGGTTCTTGCCGTAGGTGGCCTCAAACTCGTCCAGGCAGATGTGACCCTTGCAGGCATGGAGGCAGGATGGAGCCCAGCAGGGTGGCCTTGTAGATGCCTCCCTTGCCCACGAGCACCAGCATCTCCCTTCAGCCAAAGCATTTACGAGATCCTAGATGCGGAGATTGCCCGTCGCGCCATGTATCTGAATTGTAAGTTCTTAAAATTAAGTTCCTAGATAGTAGATCAAGAATAAAAAATAGGAGATAAGCACTCAGGAATGGGTGTTTATCTCCTATTTTTGGTGGGGGATATTTAGAAGCGGAAGCAGACTTCTGCATCTGCCATTGAGTAATTGTGCTTAGCGAGGGTGCGGTCATTGACGAGGGCATACTCGGTAAGGATGGTGAAGTTCTTGCCGATGTGGAAGTTGAAACCTGCCTCATACTGGGTCTTCATCATGTCTGTCTTGCCATTAGGCTGATACATGTCGTAACGAGCCTTGATGTCTATCTTGTTGCCCTTTGGTAATTTAGCTAAAGGAGCAATGACGAGACCGTATACACCCTGAGCCTTATTGCCAATCTTCTCATTCAGGTTGCAATTCTTGGCATCTGCATCATTGAAGTTGTTGATGCTCTTTGCGAATGCCTTTCCTGTGGAGTGGATATATTCGGAGCGAACGGTCCAGCCATCCTGCTTGTATTCGAATGAGAAGGCATAACGGTTTTGGCTGAGCTTGCGAACGCCAGAGCGTTCCTGAATGTCGGCAGTATAGGAGGCATCATGCTCGTCGGTCCATGTTCCCTTTCTTGCGTAAGAACCTGTCCAGCCGAAGGCTCCGATGCGCATACCCTGGATAGGCATTACCCAGATGCCACCGATGACATTCTTCTGATTGTCAACGTCCTTGGTGTTGATGCCCTGACCGTTGAATACGCCTATCAGATAGTGCAAGAGGTTGCGGCCATTGGCGTTCTTCAGGAAGTCGCCCTGCAATTGCAAACCGATGTCACGACCATTGGAGGCATGCTCGCCTGAGCGGTCGCTGAAACCTGCCAGCTTGTTCACATTCTGCGCATAGCCCATGAAGCCCTGGTCGATAGGGTTCATCGGATTTTCGAAGGTGAATGGATTCTTAAACTGACCTATCTTCACCTTGAAGTAGCTGTACTTCTGCCACTCTGCAAACAGGTCTACCATTCTGGGGCTATTGCCCAGGGTAGAGGTATTGCCATTAAACTGCACCTGCGCCTTCCAGTAGAAGTCCTGGGCGATGCGACCTTCCAAGGCGATACGTCCCATGCGAACATTGAATGAGTTGGACTCTGCATCCTTCTGTCCGCTGTACTGATACTGGAGCAAGCCGTAGCCCGACAGCTTCACATTGCTCAACCATGAAGGCAATTCGATGGTTTGCTTCTTTTGTGCGCTGGCTGTGGTCACTGCCGCAGCCATGAGCGCCATGATGATTTCTTTTTTCATCTTTTTTTTATTCTAGGTTATTTATTTAGATTCTGCATCCTGTGCTAGTTTCTCTGCTTCCTTTGCAGCCTTGGCCTCGGCGATAGCCTTCTCGCGCTCTCGGCGTTCCTTTAGCTTCTGCTTGATGTCGGCATCGCTGCGCTTTTCGAGCAAGACAACGTTCTCTACGTGTGGGGTATGAGGGAACATATCCACTGGCTGTACAGCGGCTACCTGGTAGTAGTCGTCCATCAACTGCAGGTCGCGAGCCTGGGTGGCTGGGTTGCAGCTTACGTAGACGATGCGTTTAGGAGCGGCATTCAAGATGACCTTGATCACGTCTGGGTGCATACCGGCACGTGGAGGGTCGGTGATGATGACGTCTGGGCGACCATGCTGCTTGATGAAGTCATTGGTCAGGATGTCCTTCATGTCGCCTGCATAGAAGAGGGTGTTCTTGATGTTGTTGACCTGAGAGTTGACCTTGGCATCCTCGATGGCCTCTGGCACGTACTCGATACCGATGACCTTCTTTGCCTTGTGAGCCACGAAGTTGGCGATGGTTCCTGTTCCGGTGTAGAGGTCGTAAACCAGCTCATTGCCAGTGAGATTGGCAAACTCGCGAGCCACGCAGTAGAGGTGGTAAGCCTGCTCGGTATTGGTCTGGTAGAAACTCTTTGGTCCTACTTTGAAGCGCAGGTCTTCCATCAACTCAAAGATGTGGTCATTGCCCTTGAAGAGGCTGAGCTCCAAGTCATTGAAGGTGTCGTTGCCCTTCTGATTGTCCACATACATCAGGGAGGTGATCTGAGGGAACTTGTCGGCTACCTGCTGCATCAGTTCCTGAGCCTTCTGCTTATCACCCTCCTCATCGTAGTGGAACTGGAACACGAGCATCCATTCGCCCGTATTGCTATTGCGTATCATCATATCGCGCAGCAATCCGTGCTGTTCACGCAGGTCGTAGAAGGTATAGTCGTGAGCATCAGCGTATTCAAATACGAAGTTGCGAATCTGGTTGCAGAGATCGTCCATCAGCCAGCATTTCTTGATAGGGTAAATCTTGTCGAAGGCACCCGTGATATGGAAGCCGATGGCATTCTGGGCATGGCGCTCCTTGAGGCTAGATACGGTGTCTTCCTCTTTCTTAGGCAGGGCTGCCAGCTCCTCAGAGGTGAACCAACGCTTGTTGGAGCAACCAAACTCTATCTTGTTGCGATACTCCTGGGTCTTCACGCTGCCCATGATAGGGCGGAACTCAGGCAATTCTATCTTGCCGATACGGGTGAGCTGGTCTTCCACCTGCTTCTGCTTTGCCTTGATTTGCTCCTCGTAAGGCAGGTTCTGCCACTTGCAGCCGCCGCAGATGCCGAAGTGCTCGCACATAGGCTCCTGGCGCACCTCGCTCTTCTTGATGAAGCGAACCACCTTCGCCTCGCAATACTTATGTTTCTTCTTAACTACCTGAAGGTCTACCACATCGCCAGGCACGCAGAAAGGCACGAAGATGACCTGGTCATCCACGCGAGTGATGCACTTGCCCTCGGCTGCTACAGCCTCGATGGTGATATTCTCCAACAATGGTAATGGTTTACGTTTTCTTGCCATAATAATGTTTTGTATTTCTTTATGGCTGCAAAGATACTACTTTTTTGTGAACCCTCGAAATGTTTTTGGAATTATTTTCTCGTGCGTACCTTATTATATATGAGTTATGGGGTGTTCTGGCTATTGGACAGGTAATAAACCTGCCCTCCCAGTATTTCTTGATTGACGCATTTTGTAGTATAAAAGTAGTAGATTGTTAAAATATTCGGCGTGTGTGCGACAACAATATAAAATGTAATGTAGAGATAGCAAAAAAGCGTATAAAAGTTTGGCGGTTTCGAATATTTTCTGTATATTTGCAACATGAATCCTAGCATTAGCGAAGAGACATAACTTAGAAACATACAAACAATAACTGATAATAATATTTTTGACCTATAACAAATATGACAGAAAAAAGAGTTTACACTTTCGGTAACGGAAAGGCAGAAGGCAAGGCTGACATGCGCAACTTGCTCGGTGGTAAGGGTGCTAACTTGGCAGAGATGAATCTCATCGGTGTGCCAGTGCCTCCAGGTTTTACCATCACTACAGATGTATGCAATGAATACTTTGAGAAGGGCAAGGACGATGTAGTTGCTCTTCTCCAGACAGAAGTAACTAACGCCGTAAAACATATTGAGACTTTGATGAACTCAAAGTTTGGAGATGTGGAAAATCCTCTCTTGGTCAGCGTTCGCTCTGGTGCCCGTGCATCTATGCCAGGTATGATGGATACCATCCTCAACCTGGGTCTGAATGACGAGGTAGTGGAGGGCTTGGCTCGCAAGACCGGCAATGAGCGCTTTGCATACGATAGCTATCGCCGATTCGTACAGATGTATGGCGACGTGGTGCTCGGTATGAAGCCTGTGAACAAGGAAGACATCGACCCATTCGAGGCTATCATTATGGACGTGAAGAAGCAGCGTGGCATCACCCTAGATAATGAGATGAACGTGGATGAGCTGAAGCAGCTCGTTACTGCATTCAAGGCTGCCATCAAGCATCAGACTGGCAAGGACTTCCCTGACAATCCTATGGATCAGCTCTGGGGTGCTATTTGCGCCGTGTTCGACAGTTGGATGAACGAGCGTGCCATCCTCTATCGCAAGATGGAAGGCATCCCTGCAGAGTGGGGTACTGCCGTATCTGTGATGGCGATGGTATTTGGTAACATGGGCAATACTTCTGCCACAGGTGTATGCTTCAGCCGTGACGCAGCTACTGGCGAGAACCTCTTCAATGGTGAGTATCTCGTGAATGCTCAGGGCGAGGATGTGGTAGCTGGTATCCGCACTCCACAGCAGATTACTAAGGAAGGATCGCTCCGCTGGGCTAAGCTCCAGGGCATCGACGAGGAGACTCGTGCCACTAAGTATCCATCTATGGAGGAGGCTATGCCTGAGATCTATGCTCAGCTCAATGCACTCCAGGATAAGTTGGAGCACCACTATCATGACATGCAGGATATGGAGTTCACCGTACAGGAGGGTCACCTCTGGTTCCTCCAGACTCGTAACGGTAAGCGCACGGGTACTGCGATGGTGAAGATAGCCATGGATTTGCTGCATGAGGGCGAGATAGACGAGAAGACTGCGCTCTTGCGCTGTGAGCCAAACAAGCTGGATGAACTCTTGCACCCTGTATTCGACAAGGCTGCCCAGATGCAGGCTAAGGTGTTGACTCGTGGTTTGCCTGCTTCTCCAGGTGCAGCAAGCGGACAGATCGTGTTCTTCGCTGACGATGCAGAGAAGTGGCATGAGAATGGTCACAGAGTAGTGATGGTACGTATCGAGACTAGCCCAGAGGACTTGGCTGGTATGAATGCTGCCGAGGGTATCTTGACCGCTCGTGGAGGTATGACTTCTCACGCTGCCGTAGTGGCTCGTGGCATGGGTAAGTGCTGTGTATCAGGTGCTGGCGCCATCAATGTGGACTACAAGGCTCGCACTGTAGAGATAGACGGTGTAGTGCTCCATGAGGGCGACTATATCTCTCTGAATGGTTCTACTGGTGAGGTTTACCAGGGTGAGGTTGAGACCAAGCCAGCCGAGGTGACAGGCGACTTCGCAGAGCTGATGAATCTCTGCAACAAATATACTAAGCTCGTGGTTCGCACCAATGCAGATACTCCTCACGATGCTGAGGTGGCTCGCAACTTCGGTGCTGTGGGTATCGGTCTCTGCCGTACCGAGCACATGTTCTTTGAGAACGAGAAGATCAAGGCGATGCGTGAGATGATTCTCTCTGATACCAAGGAGGGTAGAGAGAAGGCTTTGGAGAAACTCTTGCCATATCAGAAGCAGGACTTCTATGGCATCTTGAAGGCGATGGATGGTCATCCAGTAAACGTTCGTTTGCTCGACCCACCTCTCCACGAGTTTGTACCTCACGATTTGGCTGGTCAGCAGACCATGGCTGATGAAATGGGTATCTCGGTAGAGGAAATCCAGAAGCGTGTGAACTCTCTGAGCGAGGCTAACCCAATGTTGGGTCATCGTGGTTGCCGTCTGGGCAATACTTATCCTGAGATAACAGCGATGCAGACCAAGGCTATCCTCGGTGCAGCCATCGAACTGAAGAAGGAAGGCTTTGATCCTCAGCCAGAGATCATGGTGCCTCTCATCGGTATCGTCAATGAGTTTGATATGCAGGAGCAGGTGATTCGCTCTACTGCCAAGGAGCTCTTCGAGAAGGAAGGCGTGGAGATTCCATTCAAGGTGGGTACGATGATTGAGATCCCTCGTGCTGCCCTGACTGCCGATTATATCGCCAAGAAGGCTGAGTACTTCAGCTTCGGTACCAACGACTTGACTCAGATGACATTCGGCTATAGCCGTGATGACATCGCTAGCTTCTTGCCTGTATACTTGGAGAAGAAAATCTTGAATGTAGACCCATTCCAGGTTCTCGACCAGACAGGTGTAGGTCAGCTCGTAGAGATGGCAGTGAAGAAGGGTCGTGGCACTCGTCCTGAGTTGAAGTGCGGTATCTGCGGTGAGCATGGTGGTGAGCCATCATCAGTTAAGTTCTGCCACAAGGTGGGCTTGAACTACGTGAGCTGCTCTCCATTCCGCGTGCCTATCGCTCGCTTGGCGGCGGCGCAGGCTGCGGTAGAGGAGTAATAATATTTCAAACCATACGATTAAAAAATTAGATAATTTGAGGGGAAGGTTCTCGTGAAGAGAACTTTCTCCTCTTTTTATTTTGTATTCTCAAATATTTGCTGTACCTTTGTCCGCTGTAATCAATAAGGAAGGTAAAATGAAGAAGATAATATATACATTGTTGCTGGCAGCCATGACGGTGCTGCCGCAATCGGCTGATGCCAAGTCGATGAAGGACTTGTTGGTGTCTATGCCAGATGAGGTGATGCCTTATCTGCCGAAGAACCAGCGACTGGAATTTGCAGAGTTGCAGGAGATGGGCGTGAAGGCTGAGGTAAAGAACGCCTTGAATGATGTGAGCGTGATGGATACGCTGACAACAGACTTCTTGCAGATAAGAATGAGCAAGGTCGCTACATTGCAGATGAAGAAACTGCCCGTGGAGAATGGGGATTCCGTCATCTGTCTGGTCAAGACTTTTAGCTTGCCCGAGAAGGAGAGCGAACTTTATCTCTATGACCAGAACTGGCAGCGATTGCCCTTGGAGATGAATCTTCAGGCATTGGCGGAATCATTGATTCAGAAGCCAGATACGATGACCGATGCTCGCTTCACAGAACTGAAACAGATGGTGGAGCCTAGGATGGTGAGCGCCATGTTGTTGCAGCATGAGGATGGCTTGGTGATTCGTCTTGCCCTGCCATTGCTTTCGGCAGATGACAAGAAAACGGTCAATGCCATAAAACTGCAAAGAAAACTTAATTGGAATGGTAAAACTTTTAAGGAGAGTTAAATCAAAAAAGATTTTCGATATAAACCGCTGCTAGTTACAATTTTTCTTTGTACCTTTGCAGCGTGTTTTTCATGGTATTAGATTATTAAGGTTAATAAAAGATTGGTTGTCGGGAGACAATCAATTTTTTTTTGTATCAAGACAAAGAGGAATTTTATTATTATCGTCTTGATACTAAAAACGGGTTTGCCGAGAGGCAAGCCCGTTTTGTTTTATCTTAACGATGAAAAATCTTGTGTTTTTCTAGAAGATGAGCAATCCGATGATGCCGCAAGCGAAGAGCAGCAGGATAGGGTTCGCCTTTTTGGCTCTTGTCAGGAAGAAGGCGGCAAGGAAGAGCACCATGCTTACGCCAAAGGTGAATGGATCTTCGGTAGGAGAGCCGAAGTTCTCCTTGTTCATCAAGAGTACGGCTGCGGCTGCTATCAGTCCGATGATGGCAGGACGCAAACCAGAGAAGATATCTTTCACCAACTTGGAATCCTTGTGAGTGACGAGGTAGCGGCTGATGAGAATCATCATGATGAAAGGCAGCCACATGATGCTCAGTGAGGCAAGAAAGGAACCCAGCCAAGCTGCCCACTGAGGATAGCCGGCATGGAGCACTGCGGTATAGCCCACGTAGGTGGCGCAGTTGATGCCGATAGGGCCTGGCGTACTCTGGCTGATAGCCACGATGTCGGTAAACTCGGCATTGGTGAGCCAAGCGTTCTTTACTACGGTCTCATTGTGGATGAGCGAGAGCATCGCATATCCACCGCCGAAATTGAATGTACCAATCTTGGTAAATATAATGAATAACTTTAAAAATAGCATTGTTTCTAATTAAGAATTAATAATTAAGAATTGGGCTAGCGCCGGTCTTATTCCTTTGCGGTTTCTTCCTTCTTCACATACTTGCCATAGAGCCAGCCCAGTATGCCGGCGGCAATGATGATGTAGATAGGTGAGACACCTAGGAGGGCTATTAGCGCACAACATACGAATGGAATCCAGATGTTGTAGCGATTGATGTTGGCTGTCTTTGCCATCTTGAAGCAAGGTGCGGCGATGAGAGCCACCACGGCAGGACGCACGCCCTTGAAGAACTTAGCCACCCAGTAATTGTCCTTGAAGTGCTGGAAGAACATGGCGATAATCAAGATGGTGATGATAGAGGGGAGGGCGATGCCCAGCGCACCCACGATGCCGCCCCATACACCCTTGAGCTTATAGCCGATGTGGCTAGCCATATCGATGGCAAAGATGCCCGGGGTGGTCTGTGCCACCACCATGATGTCCATGAATTCCTGCTTGTCCATCCACTGGTTCTTGTCCACAAACTCCTGCTCCATAATAGGTATCATGGCGTAGCCTCCACCCAAGGTGAAAGCTCCAATCTTATTACATGTAAGGAAAAACTTTAATAACATTTCTCTATTATTTTCTCTATTTTTCTTTATTTTGAATTAATTCGGCTGCAAAATTACACATAATTTGTTAAATAAAATAGCTTTTAGGGTGAAAATCTTTAAAAAGCACGTATTTTTTAGATAAAATATGTACCTTTGCAATAATATTTGCAAATGAATAAAAGATATTAAACTATGAATCTGAAAGTACGCTTAGCGATCATGAACTTCCTCGAATTTGCAGTTTGGGGAGCTTACCTTACATCTATGGGAAACTTTCTCGGCAAGGCTGGGATGGGTAATGAAATCTCATGGTTTTATACGATACAGGGTATCGTCTCTATTTTCATGCCTACCTTGATGGGCATTGTGGCGGATAAGTATGTGCAGCCACAGCGACTCCTGGGCTATTGCCATCTCTTGGCGGGTTTGGGCATGATAGGCTTGTTTGCCATGGGACAGGCGAGTGCCACTCCTAATGAGGCGCTCTTCATCACCATCTATACCTTTAGCGTAGCTTTCTATATGCCTACTTTGGCGCTGTCCAATACCTCTGCCTTCACCATTCTGAAGAGCAATGGGCTGGATACGGTCAAGGATTTCCCACCTATCCGTGTGTTTGGTACCGTGGGCTTCATCCTCACCATGTGGATAGTCAACTGTGCCACTTGGGACAATGGCTCCTTCTCGTTCCTCTTGAGCGAGAATGCCAATAAGTTCCAGTACACGCACTTCCAGTTCCTCGTATCTGGTGTGCTGAGTATCGTGCTCTTCCTCTACTGTTTCACTCTGCCACAGTGTCCTGTGGTCAAGAAGGAAACGAAGAGCTGGGTGGAGACTTGGGGCTTCTATTCGTTCAAGCTCTTCAAGACCAAGGAGATGGCTATGTTCTTCATCTTCTCTGGCTTGCTGGGCATGAGCTTGCAGGTAACCAATGGCTACGCCACTCCGTTTATCACCAGCTTCAAGGGCGACCCTTCGATGATAGATACCTTCGCTGCCAATAATGCCACGCTATTGGTATCCATCTCTCAGGTGGCTGAGGCACTCTGCATCCTCCTGATACCATTCTTCCTCAAGCGATATGGCATCAAGGTGGTGATGCTCATCGCCATGTTTGCGTGGGTATTGCGCTTCGGATTCTTCGGACTGGGCAATCCTGCCTTCCCTGGAGTGAGCCTCTTCGTGCTCTCTTGCATCGTGTATGGCGTGGCGTTCGACTTCTTCAATGTGTCGGGCGGCTTGTTTGTAGACCAGAAGTGTGACGAGAAGATCAGAGCTTCGGCTCAGGGACTCTTCATGTTGATGACCAATGGACTGGGTGCCTCTATTGGTACGATTCTTGCTGGACAGGTTATCAACCATTACTGCCACTGGGAGAATGGTTATCTGATGGGCGACTGGCAGACCTGCTGGTTTATCTTCGCAGGTTATGCTCTCTTGGTAGGTGTGGCATTTGCCTTCTTGTTTCGCCCCAAGAAAAGTTAATAACTTAAGAAAAGAAAGGAAAAGGATATGTATAATTTGAAATATCAGGGTGTATTCGATATTCCTGAGGGTGATGGCTCATGCGTCATCACGCTCACGGATATGAATGAGCAGCGTTCGTTTGCCGTTTTGGCAGAACGCCCTGTGGCAATGGAATTGAAGAACCATGGCAATCAGTTGGTTGATACTAGCCATCAGCTGGTAGATGTGTTGTGCCGCTTGATAGGCGAGCGATGGGAAGACTATTTCGTTCGTTTGGAGGGTATGCGCGACAGAGGTTTTAAGGCCATGCTGTGTAATGGCGCGGATGGTTCGGAGATGCCTATCCGTCCCGATGAGGCAGTGCTCCTGTCACGCATCGCCAAGATAGATATCTGTGCATCGCTCGAGACATTCCAGAAGTACTCTATGCCATTCGATAGAAATGTGGCTACAGTGGCTCTGCCTATCCTCGCTTTGCCAGACTCTCTGCTGGAGAAGGCTCTGGAGAAGGCGGTAAACGAGGAGAACTATGAGTCGGCTTCATTTATCCGTGACGAAATCAATCGTCGCAAAAAAGCTGCGACCCGATGAAAGAAGTAAGATACTTTTACGTGCCCAATGCGGCGCAAGAGACTGAGTTGCCTCAGGAAGAGGCTACCCATGCCCTGCGTGTGCTCAGACTGAAGGCTGGCGATGAAATCTTCCTCATGGATGGTGAGGGAGCCTTTTATCGTGCCCAGGTGTCATTGGCTACCAACAAGCGTTGCATCTACGAGATACTAGAGTCCATGCCCCAACAGCGTGCTTGGCAGGGACATATCCACTTGGCTATTGCCCCTACCAAGATGATGGACCGCATCGAATGGATGACGGAGAAGGCTACGGAGATAGGATTTGATGAGATCTCTTTCCTCAACTGCAAGTTCTCGGAGAGAAAGAACCTGCGTGCCGACCGTATCGAGAAGATAGTCATCTCTGCCGTGAAGCAGAGCCATAAGGCGTGGAAGCCAGTGGTGAATGATATGCAGAGCTTCAAGGACTTTATTACCACTCCTCGTCCAGGGCGCAAGTTTATCTGCCATTGCTATGAGGAGGTGGAGAAGAAGGACTTTTTCTCAGAGTTGCAAAAGCCTTGGACGGCTGAACAGCCTGAGGATGCTGACATTACCGTACTGGTAGGTCCAGAGGGCGACTTCAGTATCGATGAGGTGCGCCTAGCCTTGGAGAATGGTTATGAGAGCGTATCTTTGGGTACCAGCCGGCTGCGCACGGAGACCGCGGGCTTGGTAGCCGTTCACATGGCGTATCTGAACAGAAGGTTGTGATAAGTTTAGAAGATTACATATTTATATAGTGATGAAACGATTATATAAAAGTTTGATGGTTTGGTGCTTGGTAGCCACCATGGCGATGCTGAGCGCCTGTTCGGGCAGTGATTATCTCAATGCTATCCCTAAGAAGAGTACAGCCCTCATCTCTGTAGACATGCAGCAGATGGCTGATCAAGACAATATGGCAGACAAGACGGGCATGCTCCAGTCTTTGCTTCATGTAGAGGATGCATCGCAGTGTGGCATCGACTTGGCTGCTAAGATGTATCTCTTTGAGAGTGCCGATGGCAATCTTGGACTTTGTGCCAAGGTGAAGAGCGAGAGCGACGTGAGCGATTGGCTTGCCTCCCTCAGCAAGCAGCATCTCTGCACCCCTGTGAAGGAACGCAAGGGCTTTTCCTTCTCCGTACTAAAAGACTCTTGGCTCGTAGGTTTCTCTGACGAGGCTCTCCTCATCATGGGACCTGTGGTAGCCGATGCACAGGCTCAGCTCCAGCAACAGATGGTGAAATATCTGAAGGCTGATGAGGAGGATGGCATCACAGCCTCTCCGATGTATGAGCGCTTGCAGACATTGGAGTCGCCTATGGCTATGGTGGCTCAGGCTCAGGCTTTGCCAGAGAAGTTTGTGGCTCCTTTCACCCTCGGTGCGCCTAAGGACACCGACCCATCTCAGGTGGTTATCGCAGCCGACATGGAGGTGAAGAATGGCATCCTTCAGATCAAGGGCGAGACATTCTCATTCAATAACACCATCGATGCTGCCCTGAAGAAGGCGGCTCAGACCTATCGTCCCATCAAGGGCACTTACGTGAAGTCTATGCCTGCCGATGCCTTGGCGGGTATCTTCATGAACGTGAAGGGCGAGCGGTTCTTGCCGATGATGCAGAGCAATCGCAGTTTGCAGACGCTGCTGATGGGCATCAACCAGGCAGTGGACATGGACAATATCATCCGCAGTGTGGATGGCGATATGAGTATCGTGATGCCAGCACTGAGCGGCGACAATATGAAGATGCAGATGGCTGCCAAGTTGGCTCACAGTAAGTGGCTGGGTGATGTGGACTATTGGAAGAAGTCATGCCCTGCTGGTGCCAAGATAGCCAACTGGGGCAAGAACTCTTACTTCTATACCGATGGCAAGACTTCCTTCTACTTCGGTGTAACCGACGACAAGCAGTTCTTCAGTGGCAGCGATGAACTCTCTGCCCAGTATGCCATCCAGCCAAGCAGTCATCCGGTAGATGCCAAGGTGCAGCAGCTCGTAGTGGGACAGAAGTTGGCGATGGTCATCAATCTGTCTAAGAGCGAGGCGAGCGACCAAAAGGATGGCAAGGGAGACGCTATCTCTACCATCACCGGCTTGCTCACCCCGATATTCGGCAATCTGAATTCTATCGTCTATACATTGAAATAAAGTAAATATTAATCATACAACATTATAATATATAATAAGGTGGAAAAGATTCAGCTTCATTCCGTTCTCCCACAGGTCTTTGCCCAGCGCGATGACCTGAACTCGGAGATTTGGAAGCAGGATGTTACCTTCGAGAAGGGACATCTCTATCTTATCGAGGCAGAGAGTGGTAGCGGAAAGAGTACTTTCTGCAGCTATGTGCTCGGCTATCGTCACGACTACAGCGGAAGCGTGATGTTTGACAATGATGTAACCGCCAACTATAAGGTCTCTGACTGGGTGGAGATGCGCAAGCGCCACATCAGTCATCTCTTTCAGGAACTTCGCCTCTTTCCAGAGCTTACGGCGATGGAGAATGTGGAGATCAAGAACAAGATTACGGGCTTCAAGAGCCGTGAGCAGATACTCAAGTGGTTTGACATGCTAGGCATTGCCGACAAGGTGGATGCCAAGATAGGAAGAATGTCGTTCGGACAGCAGCAGCGTGTGGCTATGATGCGTGCGCTCTGTCAGCCTTTCGACTTCATCCTCGCCGATGAGCCTATCAGTCACCTTGATGACAACAACTCTCGCATCATGGCAGACATTATGATGACCGAGGCGAAGGAGCAGGGGGCAGGTGTCATCGTGACCAGTATCGGTAAGCACATGGACCTGCCATACGAACATGTATTTAAGTTATAATAGAAATGAATTTAGTTTGGAAATTACTTCGACAGCATATTAGCATACCACAGTTTGCGGGCTTTGCCTTTGCCAATCTCTTTGGTATGCTCATCGTTCTCTTTGGCTTTCAGTTCTATCAGGATGTGCTGCCTGTCTTCACGCAGCAAGACAGTTTTATGAAAGCCGACTATCTCATCATGAGCAAGAAGATAGGCATGGGCAATACCATCAGCGGGCGCTCCAATACCTTCTCGGGCGCAGAGATAGACGATGTGACCGACCAGAAGTTTGTGAAGAAAGTGGGCAAGTTTACCTCTACCGAATACAAGGTGGATGCCCAGATGGGAGTGAATGGCGTGAATGTCTTGAACAGCGAGCTCTTCTTTGAGAGTGTGCCAGATGGCTTTGTGGATGTGCCGCTCAAGGACTGGAAGTATGAGCCAGGAGCCAAGGAGGTGCCTATCATCCTCCCGCGTACCTATATTAATATGTATAACTTCGGTTTTGCCCAGAGCCATTCGCTGCCTAAGATTAGCGATGGACTGATGGGAATGATTGATTTCAATATCTTCATCCAGGCTGGCGGCAAGAAGGAGCAGTTTAAGGGCAAGGTCATCGGATTCTCCTCTCGTTTGAACACCATCCTCGTGCCACAAGCCTTCATGGACTGGAGCAACCAGGAGTTTGCGCCCAACGACCATAGCGACCCAACTCGCTTGATCGTGGAGGTGGGCAACCCTGCCGATGAGAACATCACCAAGTATCTGGACCAGAATGGCTATGAGGTGGAGACCGACAAGCTGGACGCCGAGAAGACCACTTACTTCCTGCGTATGATGGTGTCCATGGTAATGATTATCGGTCTCGTCATCTCCATCTTGAGTTTCTACATCCTGATGCTCAGCATCTACCTCTTGGTACAGAAGAACTCAAGCAAGCTGGAGAACCTGCTCTTGATAGGTTATAGCCCTAACAATGTGGCGAAACCATACCAGGTGCTCACCATCTCGCTCAATGTAGTGGTGCTAGTCATCGCATGGATCATCCTCTTCTTCGTAAGAGGCTATTACATGAACTTCATCGAGACGCTCTTCCCAGACATCGACGAGGGCACCATGCTCCCAGCCATCGCCCTAGGCCTGTGCCTGTTCTTGATAGTATCTATCCTGAACATCGTTGCCATCCGTCGCAAGGTGATGAACATCTGGAAGAGAAAAGAGTGAAAAAATAACTGTAAGTAAAACATTCGATATACTTATAGATTAAAGAAAATCTGCGTTATTTGCTTAATGCAGATTTTTTTTGTATGACAAAGTATTTTTTTTCACTTATTTGTAACACTTATATCGGATTTTTTGTTTAATTTTGCAGTTGAAACATTTGAAACGGGGATTTTCCCCATATTATTAATTAATTTTCTTAAAAGGTATGCAGAAAAGATTGCATTTATTAGTGGCTTTGCTGGCCTTTGTGGTGACCACAGCAATGGCTCAGATCACTACTTCTGGTATCAGTGGTAAGATTACAGCCGATGGCGAGGATGTCATTGGAGCTACTGTTACCGCTACTCACCAACCGTCTGGTACGGTATATCGTGCCGTATCCAATATCGATGGTCGTTATATTATTCAGGGTATGCGTCCTGGTGGTCCTTACAAGGTAGTGGTATCTTACATTGGTTATCAGGACAAAACATTGAACAATGTGAGTCTTACTTTGGGTGAAAGCACCAATTTGGCTTTCTCTCTCAAGGAGGATGCACATCAATTGCAGGAGGTCGTAGTTTCGGGTAAGGCTGGTCTTGCTGCTTCCCGTACAGGTGCTGCTACCAGTATGAACGCTGCACAGATCAATGATATGCCTAGTATCACCCACGGCATCGCTGATGTGGCTCGCTTGAACCCACAGCTCACCGTTACTCAGTCTGGTACCATGTCATTTGCAGGTGTTAACAACCGCTACAACAACTTCATGATTGATGGTGCTGCCAACAATGACGTGTTTGGTCTTTCAGCCAGTGGTAATAATGGTGGTCAGGCTGGTACTCAGCCAGTGTCCATGGAGACTATCGAGCAGATTCAGGTGAGCGTGGCTCCATTTGATGTGCGCCAGAGCGGATTCACCGGTGGTGCTATCAATGCCATTACCAAGAGTGGTACCAACCAGTTCCACGGTTCTGCATACTATTATGGTTACAATCAGGACCTCATCGGCTCTAAGTATCCTTACCTCGATGGTACTGGCTATGCTCCTAAGTATCAGAAGCAGACAGAGTATAACATGGGCGTTACCCTCGGTGGTCCTATCGTCAAGAACAAGCTCTTCTTCTTCGCCAACTATGAGCGCACCAACAAGACTTATCCTAACCTGTATGGTGTAGACTCAGGCAACTCTAAGGTGAATACCGATCAGGCTAAGGACATCCTGAACATGCTCCAAAAGATGGCTGAGAAGCAGGGTGTATCATTCAACGATTACTTTAGCAATCAGGATATTTATACCAAGAGCGATAAGGCTGGCTTGAAGCTTGACTGGAACATCAACGAGTTTAATAAGTTTGCCATCCGTTGGAGCTTGGTAAAGGCAGAGCAGTTGAGCGGTGGCGGTAGCGCAAGCAGCTTGAATACTTATGCTTACAGCTATCCATTCAAGAGCAATACCAACTCATTCATCGCCGAGCTCCAGAGCCGTCTTTCTCCAGCTGTGAGCAATGAGGCTCGTGTCAGCTTCGTTCGTGTACGAGACAAGCGTGACATCAAGGCCAACTTGCCTATGATCAGCATCTCGGGTGTGGGCAATGGTTCTGTGAATATCGGTACGGAGCGCAACTCTCAGGCCAACTACCTGAACCAGGACATCTGGACATTCGAGGACAACTTGACTTGGCTCCATGGCAGTCATACCTTCCTCTTTGGTACTCACAATGAGGTGTATCATTTCAAGAACATGTTTATCTCTGATAAGTTTGGTTCTTATACCTTCAAGGGTTATGATGCGTTCAAGTCATACTATGATGACTATATGGCTGATAAGTTGGATCCTTCCAAGGCTTACATGGACCAGTATCGTTATGCACAAGCTAATGTGGATGTTACTGGCGATCCTAACTGGGCTTCAGAGTTCTCTTCTGGTCAGTTTGGTTTCTATGCACAGGATAAGTGGGCTGCCACCAACAACTTCACTTTGACTTATGGTTTGCGTTTGGATGTGCCAGTGTTCTTCGATACTCCAGTGGAGAACAAGGACTTCAACGAATTGTCTGAGAAGATGGGTTGGGGCTTGAAGACCAATGACAAGCTCAAGTTCTCTCCAATGGTATCTCCACGAGTAGGTTTCCGTTGGGACATCAACAATGATCGCAAGTTCATCCTTCGTGGTGGTGCTGGTGTCTTCACAGGTCGCATCCCATTCGTTTGGGTAAGCAACAATTTCTCTGGTACAGGTCTTCAGCTCTCATCTTATGATAGCAGCAACTCTACTACCAAGGGCTTGGAGTTGATCCTTGACCCTAACAAGCAGAATACAAATGCCGACAAGATGAAGGTTACTGCTGGTAACCAGGATGTTGCCGTATGTAGCAAGAACTTTAAGTTTGCGCAGAATCTCCGCTTCAACCTTGGCTTTGACTTCGAGGCTTTGGGCATCAACTGGACAGCTGAGGCTATCTACTCTAAGACATTGAACGATATTCTCTATAAGAACCTCGCTCGGGAGCAGACTGGTGAGACTTTCTCCCAGAAGTACGGATATGAGTGGGACAATCGTCCACTCTATCATAGCGTAGTGAAGGGTACTCCTATCGCAGGCGTCTATGCCCTCGGCAATACATCCAAGGGTTATACCGTCAACCTCTCTTTGAAGGCTGAGAAGCATTTCGACTTTGGTCTCGACTTGATGGCTAGCTACACTTGGACTCGCTCACGCAGTGCTGCCAACGGTGGTTCTTCTGTAGCCAAGAGTAACTGGACTTACCAGTATACTCATCGTGACTGCAACGACTTGGAGGTGGGCAATTCTGCTTACAATGTGCCTCATCGCATCCAGGCTTCTGCTTTCTATCACATTCAGTATGGTCATCAGAAGAGCTGGCAGACCACTATCGGTTTGATCTACCAGGGTAAGAGCGGTGCTCCATATACCTATTATTATTATGGTGACGTGAACGAGGATGGCTCTAAGGGCAATGACTTGTTCTATATTCCTACAGATGCACAGATAGACAAGATGCACTTCGAGGAGACCAAGTATAACAAGAATACCTTCACCAACCGTATGTTTGGCGACAATCATGGCGACAAGCTTACCGAGGATATGCAGCGTGAGATGCTGAAGAAGTGGATTGCTGATGACCCATATTTGAGCAAGCATCGTGGCGAATACTACGAGCGTTTTGCCGACAACTTGGCTTTCGAGCATCACTTCGATGTTCACTTCGCTCAGAAGTTCAGCTTCAAGGTGGCTGGTCAGATTAACTCTATCGAGTTGAGTTTCGACATCTTGAACGTAGGTAACCTCTTGAACAAGGACTGGGGACATACTTATGGTGATGGCTTCGGTGCATACTATTCACCTGTCAATTATCAGGGTGGTGGTGTTTACAAGTTTGATGGTGCTTATGCTTACAAGAGCTATAGCGATTACTACAGCCGCTGGCGTGGTCAGGTAGGTTTGAAGTACACCTTCTAACTCCTGCCGTTTATTAAACTTTTATGAGTCCCTAGTGTCGCTAAATGCGATACTAGGGCTTTTTTGTTACAGTACATCTCATTCCTCAGACAAAAGTAATTGATAAGCAAAAAACATCAGAACAAAGTGTATAATATGTTATAAAAATGTGGTTTTATAGGTATAAAATGTTTTGTTTTACAAATCTTAACGGAATTACCCCCCCCTTATTTGAAATATTCTGCATATATTTGCAGCGATAATCAACGATATGCTAAGCTTAAAAGCGAAGTATAAAAAGTAAAAGTATACCTAGATTTATGATTAATTATGTGTAAAACGATGGTGATGAAAATGTCTTTAGCTACCATGCTACTGATGTTAATCTCAATGAATGGCTTTTCGCAGAACGTTGGGGTAAAGAGCAATTTGCTGTATTGGGCTACAACCACTCCCAATATCGGACTTGAAACTGCTGTGGGGAAGAAGCATACCGCACAGGTATTTGTTGGCTTCAATCCTTGGAAACAGTCAGGAGGTGACCAGTCTAGTCTCCGCCACTGGCTTGTGATGCCGGAATACCGCTATTGGTTCTGTCAGAACTTCAATGGCTGGTTCCTCGGTGCTCATGCTATGGGTGGACAGTTTAATGCCGGAGGCGTCAAGCTGCCTTTCGGATTAAAGAAAGGTTTGCGCGACCATCGCTATGAGGGATGGTATATCGGTGGAGGCGTGACTGCTGGCTATCAGTGGCCACTTTCCAAGCACTGGAACCTGGAGACGTCGGTGGGCTTCGGCTACGACTATATCCAGTATGATAAGTTTAAGTGTGGCAATTGTGGCGAGAAAGTCAATTCCTCTCACGACAACTATGTGGGTCCTACCAAGGCTGCCCTCTCCCTCATTTATATGTTATAAACCCTTTTAACATTAATGATCATGAAACTTTCAAGAAATACCACCTATTTATTATATGCTGCCTTATTGATGGCTCCTGCAACAGTCATGGCACAAGACTGCCACGACGTGAAGCTGGCTGCCAACAAGATACAGGTTAGCAATGTGCAGGTGGCACATCAAGACAACTTTGTAACTGTGGCGATGGACTTGATGCTCGACTCCCTGAATCTTCCTTCCAACTCGCAGCTCATCTACACCCCGATGGTGCTGAGCCAGCAATGGAAGTTTAAACTGCCAGAGATCGTGATCAATGGCCGCCGCCAGCAGATTATGTATGAACGAGGCGTGAACAATAAGCGCCTGCAACTATCGCCCAAGGCACTCGTGGTGCGCCGCAAGAATCATACCCAGCAGTTGGTGCAGTATCAAGCCACCATTCCGCTCTCTGAGCAAATCAAGAACTTTGACCTCAATATGCACGAAGACCTCTGCGGATGTGGCGACTTGGAGGGAGGCAACGACTTCACACTGCGCAAGCGTCGCCAGCCTCAGGCAGTGTTCCTCTGTCCGGCGGTGGAGGCGGTGAAGATACGCCATCTGGACAAGCGTGCCTATATCGACTTCCCGGTAGACAAGATAGAACTCCATGCCGATTATCGTCGCAACCCAGCCCAGCTGGACAGCATCATCAGCACCATCAATGCGCTGAAGGACGATAAAAACCTGGAGGTGAGCAGCATCAATATCCACGGCTATGCATCACCAGAAAGCCCATATTCGCATAATGACTATCTGGCTCGCAATCGTGCCAAGACCCTCACCGACTATGTGCGCCGCATGGTGAAATTGCCCAACAGTATCTTCACTGTCTCATCCACAGCCGAGGACTGGGACGGACTGCGTGCCTACCTGAAGGAGAGTAATCTGGAGCATAAGGAGCAAATCCTAGCCATCTGCGATGATGAGCGCCTCAGTCCGGATGCCCGTGAGCAGAAAATCAAGAAGTTGTATCCTTCAGAGTATCGCTTCATGCTTGATACCTGGTATCCTGCCCTCCGCCATTCCGACTATCACATCACTTACAAGGTGAAGCCATTCAGCGTGGAGGAGGCCAAGGAGATTATCAAAACCAAGCCTCAGCAGCTCAGCCAGGAAGAGATGTTTATGGTGGCTCAGACCTATGAGCCAGGCAGCAAGGAATTTAACGAAGTAATGGAGACTGCCGTAAGAATGTTCCCAGACAATGAGACGGCAAACCTCAATGCAGCCTGCACCCGCCTGAATGCTGGCGACCCAGATGGCGCTAAGCCTTATCTGGACAAGGCAGGCAATAGCCCCGATGCCCAAAAGGCTCGAGAGGTATATGAACAACTAAAGACAGGCAAGTGGTAACCTCCACTTGCCTGCCCATAGAAAAACAACCTGTTTATAGAAAAATAGAAAATAAGAACTATCATAATAAAAGAACTAATGAGATTCTCGCCTACATAGTGGGCAGATAAATACTAATTAATCTGTATATTAATTATAAATCACTAACACTATAAATTTTTAGAAATTATGAAGAAATCAATGTTATTTTCCGTAGCATTGGCAGGGCTAATGCTAGGTTCATGTTCTAGTAGCGACGACTTGAGTGGTAGCGGAACGAGCGAAAACAAGAATGGTAATGGCTATGTGGCATTCACGATTAATCTGCCTAGCCAAAGCAGTGCTGGCTCTCGTGCTAACGATGAGTTTAAGGATGGATTAAAGTCAGAGTATGATGTGAAGGATGCTACCTTGTTGCTCTTTGATGGCTCTTCTGAAACTGAGGCAACTTTTGCTAAGGCTTATAAGTTGAATACTGCGCCTTGGACTGATGCGGCTGGTGATAAGAATGTTACTACCACTTCTGCCACTATTGTTAAGAAGGTGGATGCGCCAACAAGTAATTACTATGCGCTTGTTGTGTAGAATAAGAATGGCGTCTTTGATCTCGACCAAGATGGTAATGTTACTATTGGCTCTTCTCTGTTTACTGGCAAGCTTGCTGACTTCTTGAAGAATGCTACCGATAAAGACTTGACTAAGTCTGGTTTCTTCATGGCAAATGCTCCTTTGGCTACTAAGCCAGGTGGTTCTACCGATCCTTCCGGTGCAGAGTTTAAGACATTGGTAAGTCTTGATGGTAAGATTAAGGAAACAGAGGCAGAGGCTAAGGCTGCTCCTGCCGATATTTATGTGGAACGTGCTGTGGCTAAGGTTACTATGAAAGCGCCTACTGTTACTACTGTAACAGGTTCCATACCATTGGGCTCTACTGAAGAGGTTAAGCTTGCAATTACGGATTGGGTAGTGGACAATACCAATAAGACTAGCTATTTGGTGCGTAATACTGAGGGGTTTGATAGCTGGCTTAGCTTGAAATCTAATGCTACTTCTGTAACTAATGGATATCGCTTTGTTGGTAGTAGTGAGGTAGCTACAGGTCTTTATCGTACCTATTTCGCAAAGGATATGAACTATGAAACAGATGCTACAGATGGGTTTAAAGACAATCATGCTTCTATGAAGAGTACTTTTGGTGATGAAAATCCACAGTATTGCTTTGAGAATACATTTAATGTAGATAAACAGATAGACAATCAAACATCTCGTGTATTGATTAAGGCAAAGTTGAATGATGGTCAAGATTTCTACGTTATCAATGGTGACGAGAACACCATCTATAAGAATGACGTCGTTGTCAAGGAAATCAAGAAGGCTTTCTTGACAGAGTATGAGAATTGGATTAAGACAAACGTAACTTCTCCAGCAACTGTTGGTGAAGACCAACTTACTGTTGATATTTCTGATGCAGCAGGTAACGTAACTCTAAATTCCATAGCTATCAATGGAGTTAGCTATGCATCTGGAGTAACTGCCCTTCCTGATAATTATCAAGAAGCTGTAATGAACAAGATTGGTGACATCACTGAATATAAGAAGGGTGAGTCTTACTACTTTGTTCGCATCAAACACTTTGGTGATGATTTAACTCCTTGGAACACAACAGAGACAGATAAGCCAACTACAGCTGCTGTATATCCAAGTACTAATCGTGATGGCAACTATCTCGGTCGTTATGGAGTGCTCCGTAACAACTGGTATGATATTGAGGTTACGGGTGTAAAGGGCTTAGGTTCAGCTAAGGTTCCTTCAGTTACCACTACTACAGACGATGAGTTGGAGTCTTACATTGCAGTAAGAATCAATGTCCTCTCATGGGCTAAGCGTACACAGAGCACCATCTTGCATTAAGCAAGAGGAGCTCTTGACAAAACTTTTAGGAAAAATAACTAGTAAATAGAAGCGATATGAAAGCGCAGATGTTAAGTAAAAAGATGAAAGGGTGGGTGGCTGCTGCCATGCCCCTGCTGCTCGTTACCGGGTGCCATGACATGTGGCATCAGGACTATAGCGACTGTCCGTATGGAGTATACGTGAAGTTTAGGTACGACTACAACCTTCAGCGTGCCGACATGTTCCCAGACCATGTGGGGCAGGTTACGCTGTATGTATTCGACGAGAACGGAAACTATATAACCCAACAGACCGAGACGAATTCTGCGCTATCATCGCCTCTCAAAGACCCAAATTATGTAATGCACGTCGAGAACCTACAGCCTGGCAAATATCAGTTCCTTGCTCTCGCAGGACAGAATGCTTATGCTGACCAACTGCAATCCGGTCGCGCCAAGTTTGTTCGTACAGAACTGGCTAAGGGCGACAATATCAAGAAGTTGGAGGTGAACCTCGACCATCAGAGCCGTGGTGATTATGATGAAGTTGAGAATCATGCCATGCCATTGGACACCCTTTGGCATGGCAAGATGCTCGAATCCGTAGAGGTTTCTTCCTCTGAAGCAGCCTATGCTACAATCCCTTTGGTTCGTGATACAAAGAAGATCAACGTAGCGCTTCGTGACCTTGACTCTCCACAAGACATGGATGTCAACGACTACACAATGACCATCGAGGACCACAATGCCCGCATCCTTTGGGATAATTCTCTCGACGAGAGCCGTAAGGTTGTTTATACCCCTCATGCCACATGGAATACAGTTGATGAGACTGAGCAGGGCAAGATAGCTCATGCCGACTTCATGACTTCCCGTATTCTGAAGCACGATGATTACAATCAGGATGGTCATCTCCTCATCAAGAGTAAGGAGACCGGAAATACAGTAGTAAATGTAAATCTTCCTGACCTCTTGAGCCGTCTTCGCACCAGTGAGGAGTACAGTTACAGTGCACAGGAATTCCTAGACCGTGCCTACGATTACAAACTTCAGTTCTTTATCCAGGGTGGCAAGCTCAAGTATTGCTACATCACCATCAGCGTGAATGTACTGAGTTGGAGCAAGCGCATCCAGTTTGAGGATCTCGGCTAGGAAGGCTCGCTACCCAAGATGATGAAATACCAAAAAAAAGAAGAAAACGGATTAATCTAGAATATATGTTGACCAAGAAAACGATAACCCTCTCATTGCTAGCCCTATTGCTGGTGATGTCGTTCGCATCCTGTGCGAGCGACACAGCCAGTGATGTCCCAGTGTCACCCCTCGACTCCAAGGCTTATCTCCAGATACAAGTCCATGTGGATGGGGGCGCAGGCTCTCGTGCCTCTGCCGGACCAGCTGGCGGAGAAGATGGCGATGGAAGGGAAGGAGCCAAGGAGAATGAGAACAAGATCAGTAATCTGACATTGTTGCTGTACCAATCAGATAAGTCTGACTGGACCGATGACGATGCCACCATAGCTTATGTGTATACTTTCCAGTCATTTACCTCGTCAACTTCAGGTGATTCCTATACTTGTCGCTCTGCTGTCAAAGAGATAGATCCTCAGATTATGCAGCATACCTATCATGCTCTGCTCATAGCCAATGCCGGAGCCGATTACTCATGGAAAGGCAAAAAGCTAAGCGATGTGAAGGATGCTATGATTAATAAGGTGTGTACCAGAGCCGCAGCCATTGATGACTTTTCTGACTTTGTGATGTCTTCCAAGACGGATGCACAGCTCCAGATAGAAGGCAATCCTGGTGATGGCACTGAAGCTAATCCATACATTCTGGAAGCCACGGTAGAAAGATTGGCTGCCCGTATTGACATCGAGCCTAATGCAACATTTGCAGATAAAGGCTATTATTATCATGTTGTGAATGACAAGGGGCATGTGATAGGTGGCTTCAAGCTAGAGGCTGTGGTTCCAACCCATGTCTTGACCTCTGGCGAGTATCTCATCAAGCGAGTATCTGGCGATTATGTACTAAGTCCTTCCGCTCCAACCATCGGCAATGCCGAGGGCGCTGCTGCTTTCTATCAAGTGCCAGATGTAGCAGCATCGAATAGCTTCATTCTAGATTACGTGAAGGAAAACACTTCTAGCTCATCTAGTTATGCCGATTATACAGGTCTTCTGTTCAAGGGTAAGTATTATGACTTTTCAGCTTGGGATGCCATCAAAAAGTGTCCGAAGACTGGCGCAGCACCCACTGATAAGGAGTATACCTATACTATCCGCCACAGCGACCCCACCGGCACAGGTTCGCCCTCTGACCCTATGCACTTTGGCATCGTGAGGAACAATATCTATCGAATCAAGATAGAAGGCGTGCAGGGTGATGGACCGGAAGGACTGAAGCTGACGGTGAATGTGAGGAAGTGGGCTACTTACAAGCATGAGGAAACCTCAATGTAAAATAAAGGAGAAGAACAAATGAAAACGATTAGAATCATACATACGGTATTTGTCTTGATGGTGCTAGCCATACTCTCGGCTTGCACCCTGGATAATGCTGACTCTATCGGGGGAGGAGAAACGCAAGCAGGGAAGACGACCGTCCACATGACGCTTTCCACCACAGCTCCTTCGGCTAGTAGGGCCGCTACGCTGTCTTGGACAGAGGGCACGGATGCCGAGAACATGAAGAGCTGGGTCGTGGCATTTGTTAAAAATAAGCAGGTGGTGGCATTCGTAGAAAATCAGAATGTTGCTGATGGTAAGCGCATCCAAGATGATGTAACCATCACTGGCTTGACTCCAGGCGAAACTTACCAAGTATATTCCTTTGCCAATCTTTCGGCATCGGAACTGGGAATCAGCCAAAATGCCACGGTAGATTTCGATGCCAAGACCTGGAAGATGCCGGGCAACGGATATGACGTGTCAGCCAAAGGCATCCCGATGAGCAACAAGCAGGAGGTAAAGATAGGTGAGGATGGCAATCCAAGCATAAGTGAGCTTTGGGTAGTGAGAATGCTAGCCAAGGTTACCTTGCAGTTTGAGAATCCAAGTTCTACGGCTCTGGAAATCAATAGCATCACCATCAATGACATCACGCAAAATTCTGCGGCAGATGATACGAATGGAAACATCATGCTTCTGCCTAAGCATAGTGATGCCAATAAGGATGAGGTGATATGTGAACCTCATCTCTCTGCCCATGCTGTAAGCCAAAGCTACACGTATGCATTGCCTACGGCTAAGACCATAGCAGCCAATACTTCGGGTTATACAGCTGAGAATGAAGTCTCATTCTATGTGAATGAAAGCGTAGCGGGCAATACTTCCAAGTATTTCATCATCAACCTGAATACATCAGCAGGAGTCAAGCGTTACGCCCTGTTCCAGGATTGGACAACGATAGCACGCAACGACCATCACATTCTCCCAATCTCATTAGATGATTACAAGTTGAAGTTTGATGTTCAGTCCTTCTCTGCCATCGGTCTCTATCCATCCATAACAGATAACGGAACTACTCTTTCCTACACCTGTTATTACCCGGAAGAGGAATTCCATATCCAGCCAAAGGTTGTAAAGGCTGATGATTCCGAGGTTTCCGGCACCATCGACTATACCAATGTAAAATGGGAGTTAATCCAAGAAGATGGTATGTCGGATGCCACTGCCGCAGAAACGAATGCCAAGAAAGTTTTTAAAGTTCTTCCAGCCTGGAATACATCCACCGGCTATTTCGAAGGTATCTTCAATGATGATAAAGCCGACAAGCAGAGTGCCCTCTATCAGGTCACAGTCCCTATACCGGGCGAAATCGGCAAGTATCTAACATACAAGATACTTTTCACCAAGGATTTGAGAAGCTTTGCTGCTCGTAAACATTATACACGTAAATACTATCGCTATGAATAAAATTAAAAACATATATCGAACTCTCATCCTTCTCCTCCTTTCATTGGTTTTAATGCCAGTGGAAGGATGGGCTAGTGATGGGTACTTTGTTGCTAGTAATACTGAATTAAAGATGGATTTTAGTGAATATGCTCTTAATAAGTATACTGTATGCGCTTTCTATTTCGAAAAAGATGGTACTAAACTAAGTACTGCTTCTTGGACAATAAAAGGTGTGTATTCGAACACATTGACTACATCTGAAGATTGGAAACAGCAATGGAGAGATAATGAATATGTTTATATTAGGAAAAACGGTGAAATGAATCAAGCACATTTTCAATTTGCTGTAGAAAGTTTTGAGTCAAGTATTCATAATTCGAAATTAATCCTCCTTCTTTCAAACGATGCCAATCTCTTAACCGAAAAAGAGAATCTTGCTGGCGTCAAAAAGATGGAATTCGATATATATACAGAAGATGGCTTGAATTCTTCTGCGATTAAGTATGGCAGTAACTCACCAACTTTTTCTAAAGCAGAAAGTACTTCTAGAATCCCAACAGCTGCGACCTCAACCAATGTAACTTTGCCTGATTTCAATGCAAGGTATTTGCGTTGGCAGTTGTTTGAGTCTGAGACTGCTACAACTCCAGTTCCTTCCATAACAGATATATTGAGTAATTCTTCATCAGCAGTTAAAGGTTCTGATTTGATTTTCTTTAATGCTACCGATATAGCCAATGAAGCAGCCCGTACTGTGTCTTTTGATTTCTCGAAACTTCCGACAGGCGCTGATGTAGAGAAATATGTCTTGAAGTGTACCTGGGCAAATAATGATGGTAATGATGCAAAGGTGGTAACATATAATGGAAAGACCTATATTCTTCAGGAGCCAACTCTTAATGGTGAATATACCTACAAGTTTGTAAAGCAGGAAACACTTGATGCGCTTCCTTTGGAACTTTCTGCTGATAAAGGGGATGCTGTGCCTACTCATGATGTAGATGCGATATATAAAGACGGAAAACTCGAAGTAAGTTTGAAAGATGTAGTTCCTTATATCCTATCTGATTTTGGCGTAGCTGATAAGAATGATGTCAGAGACTTCTATATGCGTTGGGTATTGGCTGATAAGGATGGCAAGATCATAAGCGCTAATTCTAATAATGGCGCTTTGGCTTTGCGCAAAACTTCAGAGGGTGCGGGGTATTACACCTTGTTATCGACTGAAGGTTCTTCTTTGTTACCTAATGGATTGAATGTAACTTTCGAGTTGCCTTCCGGTTCTTCATGGTCTTCTGATATGAAGGTATATTGTTTGTTGAGCAATGACCTTACAGGATATGAGGCTCAATATGGGGTTATTAGAAAAGAACCATCTGCTTTCAAGAGCAAGATAAATGTAAAGCTCTATTCTCCAGATAATCTTCCATTTAAGCATTACGAAGGTATCGCCAATAAGAAGGGGGACTGGGATATGGTGAATGGGCAGACCTATCAGAAGACCCATGAATGGGAGTATTATTACTATGTTGATGGAACTGAAGACAAGAAGCAGATTCTCTTATCCCTGCCTTTCCAGTGGTATGAAGCTTCTGGTAATAACCTAGAACCTCGTGGTTATTTCCGTTGGTATAATTATAATACTGATCAAGGATCAGAACATCTTGAGGTATGTGATCCGACACAAACTAAATTATTCAAGAAGGGAAATTGGGGATTATTCGCCAATAATATCGGTGCAAGTCCTACTAGCAAACTGATAGGTGTTAATTATAGTACTTCCCATGTTGACGATTCATGGGAAGGGGAGACTATTGCCTGTGATGTAAGTAGATATGTTGACGGAATGGATGAGTCAAGGACTTATCTGCTCCATGAACCAACTTTGTCTATTCGTTACATCTTCCATATTCTTCCCAAAAAGAAGATTGCTGATGATATCATGACTGCATTATGTAATCATGATGATGGTGATTATACTTATGAAGATAATAAGAAGGTTACATTTGGTTATAAGGATGAAAAGTCAGAAACAACATTGCGTTTGCAATTGAATGATATTTCTCTATACTCATTTTATCCGATGACATCTGATGGCTTGAAAAAGGTTGTATATAATAATGATATAACTGAAGCTGATTTTAATACGTCAAAATATGTATCCGTTCCTCAGTACGGAGGTTCTGTCCTATGGCGTATTTATGATGTTTCTAAATCAAAATATTGCAAGTTATCTGGGGATAGTCGCTTTCTTGATTTAAGTGAAGAAAAATTGAATGCTGCTGATTGGTTTAATTTGGAAGGTTCGGCTATTGGTGCTAGTGATAAGCCGGTTATAGATAAAGGTATTCCTGTATTTGTTGTAGCTTATTTGAAAGCTGGAGACAATATGTGTCCTGTAGCTAACTTTGATGTTCGTTTTATGGATTTCCATCCAATGACACATGAGCAGATAACTACTGCAGGCTATAATAACAGAACCATATCATATCTTGATGCGCATTATCAAATGGCAACCAAACCTATTTCATTTGATGATGATGATGTTGAGCAAACGGTGGCAGCCCCAACAACTCCAGATGACAACCAAGACCGATTGCCATCAAGATGGGATCGTCGTGCTTATAGTTTCGTATATCGTGATTTGATTGACTATGATGCTGGTATTAGTGGTTATCCTGGTATTGGACATTCACCACTTCATGGAGATTATGGACTTTATAAAACTGCTAATATTTCTGGTATTTCTGGAAATCATTCTGGTGGTACGGATAATTATGTTTGGTGGACAGATAAAACCTTGTATGATCGCACGTATGAAATGACGAATGGGTCTCAGTACGGACACTTCCTTTATGTGGATGCTTCTGATGAGAGTCGTCAGATAGCAGCTGCTGATTTTAAGGCAAATCTCTGTACTGGTATGCAGATGATATTTTCTGCTAGTGTCGCAGATATGACTCAAGCCAATGAACTCCCTCAGGTTATGTTTAAACTTTATGGAGTGAATTATGATACTGAAGGAAATATACTGAGTCAAAAACTGCTTCATTCTTTTTCTTCGGGAAATTTTGCTAATAATGTACAAGATAATCCTTGTCTTAAAGCTGAATGGTATCAGGTTTATGGCAAGATTGTTCTCCAAAGGGAATCGGGGGTAGAGAATTATACTGATTTTAGAGTAGTCATAGATAACTATTGTGAAAATACTCTAGGTGCTGACTATGCCGTAGATGATATCCGTATATATATCGAACCAGCCAAGGTGCAGGTGCTCCAGGAGAAGCCGGCATGTGGCGGTGCTACAACTGGAACCATCAAGCTGAAGATACGTGCTATCCACGAGACATTGAATGCAATTTTGGGTCATCAAGATACCAAGATATATTTCCGTTTTGTGGATGAAGATGGTAAACCTGTTACAGGTGAAGGACTTTATTCATATAAATTAAAGAATATAAAGGCAGGAACAGAGGAGACAGTTTCTGGTAATGATTATGGTACTGTAAACGTATACGATTCAGAGGAAGCCTGTAAGAACTTTAAAATCGATGGTACTAATATGATAGAAGTAGACAGCGAAGGTGAAACCTATATTGTGATCAGCAATAAAGACTATCCTTTGACTATAGGTAAGAAGTATTATGTATCAGTATCTACAGGTAATCCTGCTGAGGGTAAGGCTAATTGGGGCTCACCAGCAGAAATCTGCTCGGTATATAGTAACTGGTTCGAAATGGTTAGCCAGCATCCAATCATTACTGATACTGATGGCAATATCGTAACGGATTATAAGATTCCTTGCGATCAAGCTGGCAACTATGAGGTTAAAATCAAGGGACAATTGACTACGGCTGACCCTCATAATGGTGGTAAGATAACATTGAATAATGTCAAGTTCTACTGGTATCTTGATGGTAAAGATGATGCACATAAGTTGAGCGAAACTGCCAGCAACGAAATCACCATCAGCAAGGATCAGCTTCCTTTGGGTGAAACTCATACAATCTATATGAAGCCTGAGGGAACTCCGAATGTTGATGGCTATATTCCATACGAAATCAATGGTACAACCTATCTGTTGTGTACAGAAGCTATACCGGTAGATTTACGTGTGATGAAGGATGGTCCTAAGCTTAATTTCGGATTCAATGATGTGGATTATCCTTTCAATGATGGCAGCTATGAGGCTTCGCTTCGTATCGGTTTGCCACAGTTGGAGAAGTTGAAGGCTTCTAAGGGATATTTGAAGGTACCTCTTCATAGTGCTACGATGAGTGATGGAACAGCTATTACTGAACCTCTTACTTTCATTGATGACAATGGTACTTCTGCTGACGCTTCGACAAAGGTGTATATTGCATCTACGAATGATCCTTTATGGGAAAAGAAGCTGAATACACAGGTTGCCACATTGAAGAATGCAGAGTTGCCAGCTTTTGATAAAACGACTCAGGCTACTCTCAACCTCAATTTTGAAGATGCTGCAGTTGCTGATTTCCACGAGGGATACTACTACGAGCTTCGATTCGTCTTCGAGCAGAGAGCTGCTACTGCGGCAACTACCAACTGCCCTGGCGAGTCTTATCTCAAGCTGAAGATTGTACCGGAGTTCATTACCTGGACTCCTACGGCGGATGGCGGTATGAATGCCAACTGGAATAATGATGATAACTGGCATCGCTCTTCTTCTGAAGAACTGTATGATAAAGGGTATACGAATTATCTGGCTTATGGCAGTAGCATGTCTGGTACGCCAACTTCTGCTAATGACATTCCTACGCTGAACAGCTATGTGCCAATGAAGTTTACCAAGGTAACTATCGGTAATCTGAAAGGTTTGCCATTCCCTGACCTCGGTAACATCGTTTACCGTAGCACCAATGGCATCGCTACCAAGCTGACCAATGGCAAGGGTAATGAGGCAACGAAGTATATCCGGTATGACATCATGGCTTACTGGAATGAAGCAGCTACTGAAAAGGGATTGGATACGGACGGCAATCTGAAGTGCGAAAAGTTCTATGGCAATACCTGCCATCAGATTTACTTCAAGCCTCAGGGCGAGCTTCGCGACCAGTGCTATCTTATATATGACAAGGCTTGGGTAGAGAAGGAGCTGAAGCCTAACAAGTGGTATACCATGGCTTCACCTCTGCAGTATATCTACGCAGGTGATATGTATGTGCCAGCAAATAATGGCCGACAGGAGACCAAGGCGTTTACGGATATCAAGTTTGATGATAAGGCTGCTGATGGTACTTCTGATGTATATAGTCGCAGTAAGTATCCGGTTTATCAGAGAGCTTGGATGAAGAGTGGAGTAGAGGAAATCACAGCTACGGATAATTATCCTGCATCTCATTATCCTGAAGGTGCTAAGCCTGATGATATGAATCTCAACCTCGGCTATTGGAGTCACGTATATAATAAGGTGGACGAGAGCTATGCCGCAGATGGAACTTTCGGCGGCTTTGCTATCAAGGCTGGTAATGCGCTCTTGCCTAAGAGACCTACTGATGGTTCTGCATTGCCAACAGCGATTCTCCGCTTGCCAAAGGAAGATACTAACTATCAGTACTTCGATTATGATGGAACATCGACTTCTGGTGGTAAGAAGGAAGCTGTAACCAAGCCGAAAGTATCTGAAATCGTTTCTTCAGATAAGAATAGCAACGGCCATGGCAAACTTCTCGTTGCTTACAACAATGAGGAAAAGCATCTTGCTCAGATGGTTCAGACGCTCGGTACGGATAACAACAGCGGATTCTATCTCGTGGCTAATCCATATACCTGCTCTATCTCTCTGAAGAAGTTCTTCGAGGTGAATACAGGATTGCAGAAAGCAGTATGGCTGATTGAGGGAGATGCTGTAAGAAGTGTTCCTTCTACAGATTTAAGTAGTAAGGATTTCGTTATCCAGCCTACACAGTCGTTCTTTGTCAAGAAGAGTGATGCTTCTGTCAGTGAGGTGAAGTTCACTTCTGCGATGTATGTAGACCGTCAGCTCTCTTCTGGTTTCATCATTGCTTCTGATTATCTCAAAGACGTGAATGTATCGGCTCAGAATGCTAAGGGGCAGACTTCGAAGGCTCGCATTGCCGTAAGAGAAGAGGCTTCTGATGATTATGATGAGCAGGAGGATGTAGATCTTCTATGCGATCAGAACCTGAAGGATATTCCGCAGGTTTATACCGTGGCTGGTTCTCAGGCTGTGGCTGTAAATGCTACTCCTAAGATTGAATGGATGCCAATGGGTGTAATCATGGAGAATGGAGAAAAGAACGAAATGGTGAGCCTTGACTTCAAGGGTGTTGCCAAGCTCGATGCTCCGCTGTATCTCTATGATGCTGCCAATGGCCAGTATACCGAGTTGCAGGATGGTAATGAGGTGAGCATTCAGGCAAATGAGCATGGCAGATACTTCCTGACACAGACTCGTGGTACTACCGGTATTCAGCAGATAGAGGCTGAGGCTGAAAGTAATCAGTTGAAGGTTTATTCACCTGCTGCGGGCATGATTGTTGTATCTGCCCTGAATGGTGAGAAGTTGGGTAGGGTAGAGGTATTTACATTGGATGGCAAGAGGGTTTATGTTTATCAGTTGCCTGATAAACAGAGAATGATTCTCCGTGTTCCATCCGGAGTATATATCGTGAAGGCATCCACCCAGTCCTGTGCTCAGGCTAAGGGACAGAAGGTTGCCGTAAGATAGGTGAAGCTTGGTTTGACAAGTTTATAATAGTTGATAAAAAACGAAAAGAGGGTGTATCATGAATTTATGATGCACCCTCTTTTATTCGTATATTAAAGATATATTGTCGGAAAAGACAGGATATATTTCTTAGTTATTTAGTATCTCCGGCCGCACAACAGCTGTTGTGCGCTTGCATAACAGCTGATATGCGCTCGCACAACAGCTGATGTGCATGCGTTGCCCAACTGTTATGCACCAACTTTTTCTTCCTTCTCTATATGAACAAATCCTTCTTCGGCATATCTGCCATGAACTGCTTGCGGAGCTTCTCAAAGAATGCCATGGTGTCGTTGCTGAAACCGTGTCCCTTCCAGGTGGAGGTGTTGGTGATGAGAATCCAGCACTGACCGTCGGGGTATTTCAGGACAATGGCAGAGGTGCCGGCAAGAGAACCGGTACGAATCCATGGACGATTGCTCTTTGGAGTGTAGTTCCAACCAATGGAATACTGATGGTCGGGCTGCTCGGTGGTCATGAACTGGATGCTCTTCTGGCTGAGAATGTCCTTGACATGAGGCAGACCGTCGATGCTGGCGATGAGACGGCTCAGTTCGGCTGCTGAACCACACCATGCTCCGGCACCTGAGAGGCGAGGAAGGTCGGTATCGCCATAACACTTTTCTACCATTCTGCCACTGTTGTTGTATTCATATACCGGGATGCTGCCCTGGTGCATGTAATACTTCGTCTCGTTAGGACGACGGTCCTTGTAGTAGGTGCCGGCAATATGCATATCGTAGCATCCGGCAGGCTGGAGCACGTACTTCTTCATGAAGTTCTCATACTTCATTCCGCTCTTCTTCTCTATGATCATGGAGAGGATTATGTAGCCCAGATTGCTGTAGCATTTGCCTTCGCCCGGAGTATAACCCAGATGACGCTTCAGGAGAATCTTGAGCAGCGTCTTATGGTCAGGAGGAGTGGTGAGACGGTTCTGCATCATGATGTAGCGGGTAGAGGATACCGGGTCGCCGGCATAGTTGTTGAAACCAGCCTGATGACGCAGCAGCTGCTCTACGGTGATATTGTAGTAGCGCTGGTCCTTGATGCCGTTGTTGTAGGTGGTATCGTTCAGGATTCCCTTAGGTCCGAATACCTTCTCGTTCATCCTGAGCTTCTTCATCTCCTGCAGTTTCATGATGCCTATGGCAGTGATAAGCTTTGATACAGAGGCAAAGCGCATCAGCATGTTCGGTTCCATTCTGATGCCCCTTTCCTTGTCTGCCCATCCGAAACCGCGGGCATAGAGCAGGGAGTCGTTGCGGGTGATGACAAGCTGAGCACCATTGATTTCCCATCGCTTGAGGTATCTCTCGACGAGCGAATCCATCTTATGGTATTCCTTTCCATCGGTGAGTGCATTGCTGATGGAATCGTTGATGTGTGCCTTGGGGAGCGTATCCTTCACCTTTTCCTTATCCGAAGATGAGGTGCAGCGCGATACGCAACTATGTGTAGACCATACGATGATGGCTGTGAATGTGAGCAATATGATAGCTATTCTTTTCTTTCTGAGTCTTCTTGCCATATTAAATTTGATGATGTTTTTTACAGTTTACGGCTTGCAAAGATACGGCAAAGAGATGAATTGACAAAAAAAATAAAGTTAAACATCTACAAACATGAACAGTTCATCGGATTTTTATGTACCTTTGCACCGAAGTAATACTTGAATGGGTAAATGAAAAAGGTAATTACGAAGGTTTTGAGATCCTTCTTATATATAATAGTTATGGCAGGGCTTGCTCTGTTGCCCGACATCTGGCTCTGGCATCTTGGGGTGAGCGAGTGGCCTTGGGTGCTAGCCATTCTGTGGTGGGTGCCTTCCTCGCTGCTTCTGCTTGCCGAGGTAGGACTTCAGATGGGTTTCTTTCATAAGCTTTCCGTCCGCATTCTCTTCACCACGATTCTGTTTTCGGTGATGCCCAAGGTGGTGTTCATCCTCTTCGATTTCATGATGCCGTGGTTCTTCGCCCTTCTTCCGGCGCTGGCACTGATGGGATGGTTTGCCTTCGGATTCATCGAGGGCTGGAAGCGACTGGAGGTGAAGCATGTTACCTTTACCTCGCCCGACTTGCCTCCTTATTTCGACGGCTACCGCTTGGTGCAACTCACCGATTTCCACTTGGGCTCTTATCCCAAGGGTAGCAAGGGCAGGGACTTTGTGCAGAAGGTGGTGGACCAGACGAATAGCGAGGACCCAGATATGATTCTCTTCACGGGCGACTTGGTGAACAATAATGCCACCGAGGTGGAGCCCTACGTCAAGATACTGAGCCAACTGCATGCCAATGACGGCATCTACTCCGTCTGGGGTAATCATGACTATTGCGAATATGCCACCGACCATTCGCTCGGAGCCTTGCGCCAGAATCACCGATTGCTCTTCGATTATCAGAAGCGATTGGGGTGGCAGCAGTTGATGAACGCCCATCATGTGGTGAGTCATGGCATGGCTTCCATCACCATCGTGGGCGTGGAGAATGCCGGTCAGCCGCCATTTACCAATCGCAGCAACCTGAGAAAGGCGATGAAGGGAGTGGACAAGGACGGCTTCAAGGTGCTCCTTACCCACGATCCTCATCATTGGCGTCGTGAGGTAGTGGGCAAGAATATACAGCTCACCCTTGCCGGGCATACCCATGCGGGACAGCTCAAGGTGGGCAAATGGACACCAGCCCACATGGCTTTCAAGGAGTGGGGCGGTGCTTATACCATCGGCAGCCAGATGCTCTATGTATCATCGGGCATCGGTGGCAGTTTCCCATTCCGCCTGGGTGCATGGCCTGAACTTACTGTTATAACCCTGAAGCGAGAGCTGAGATAGTATGCATATTTTGTGCATAACTATTCAAAAAAAGACAGAAATAACGGATGCAGAGTGTTAAGATAGCATAAATAACAAGCTAATTTGAACCATTTTGTAAAAATAAGTGTCTGAAAATTTGTTTGTAAGGATAAAAGTCGTAACTTTGCATAAGTTTTCGCATATATTTGGGCAAATGGGGGGTGTCGAGAGACTGTACCTCATTTGTTTTTTGTGCTCAAATGTAGGAGAAGAGGTAATTATTAATTCTTAATGATAAATTATTAATTAGCAAATGAAGATTCCAGTAGAAGAACAATATAAATACGTAAAGCTTGCTTTGCCTGATGGCACCAAGGCAGATGGAGCATCGGTATTGCTTCATGCCTGCTGTGCGCCTTGCTCGGCAGCCATTGTGGAGTGCATGCTTCGCAATGGTATGAAGCCCACCGTGTATTTCAGCAATTCCAACATCTATCCCCAGCAGGAATATGACATCCGCAAGCATGAGTTGATGCGATTCTTGGAGGCGCAGGGCGTGCCATACGTGGAGGATGAGTACGACCATCAGGAGTGGCTCGATACCATCCGGGGATTGGAGCAAGAGCCAGAAAGAGGGTCTCGTTGCTCGGTTTGCTTCCAGTTCCGACTCACCCATGCCGCTCGCTATGCGCAGAAGCATGGATTCCATCTGCTCACCACCACGCTAGCTTCCTCGCGCTGGAAGAATATCAAGCAGATAGATACCGCAGGTCATATCGCCGTGGAGGGCTGTCCCGATGTGGAATGGTGGGATATGAACTGGCGCAAGGGTGGTCTACAGAATAGAAGAGGAGAACTCCTGCGTCTTAATGAATTCTATAACCAGCTATATTGCGGTTGCGAATTCAGTCTAGCTTCTTCTACTGCCATGCAAAAGAATAATGATCAATAAAAAAGGTTGCTTCCCACGCCGGAAGCAACCTTTTGTCTTTATTTATTATTCAGGATATCCACGAATTCTTAATTATAAATTCTTAATTCTTTAAGAAAGTCCTGTAATCTCTCCGTTCACTACGTCAATGCGCTCAGCCTGTGGGCTCTTTGGCAAACCAGGCATACGCATGATAGGACCAGCGATGACTACAATCATTTCAGCACCCATGTTCAGGGTGATGTCGCGAACGTGGAGTTCGAAGCCTTCTGTAGGACCGTAAGCCTTGGCATCGGTAGAGAAACTGTACTGAGTCTTGGCGATACAGATAGGGAACTTCTCTGCGCCGAGCTTCTTGATTTCATCAATCATAGCCTTTGCCGAATCGCTCATGGTTACGCTGCCGGCACCATACAGATTGAATGCTACTTTCTCAATCTTCTCTTCTACAGAATCCTCATCAGCGTAAGTGAAGTAGAGAGGAGCAGATGGACGCTCATCGATGGTCTTCACCACGAGCTCTGCCAATTCCATCGCACCCTTGCCACCTTCGGCGAAGGCACTGTTGACAGCGAATCCGCAGCCCATTTCCTCGCAGTGCTTGCGCAATACTTCGATTTCCTCGTCGGTATCGGTGGCAAACTTATTGAAGGCGATGACAACGGTCTGACCGAAGCTCTGAAGGTTCTTCACGTGCTTGTCAAGGTTCCAGTAGCCAGCTTCCATACCTGCAACGTTAGGCTTCTTGATATCTTCCTGAGCCACGCCACCGTGCATCTTCAATGCCTGGAGAGTAACAACGAGAACGGTAAGGTCTGGCTGAAGGCCAGTCTTGCGGCACTTGATGTTGTAGAACTTCTCAGCACCGAGGTCAGCACCGAATCCAGCCTCTGTGATAGCATAGTCGCCATATTCGAGGGCAGCTGCTGTTGCCATGATGGAATTGCATCCATGGGCAATGTTGGCGAAAGGACCGCAGTGAACGAAGGCAGGAGTGCCCTCAGTGGTCTGAACCAGGTTTGGCTTCAAGGCATCGAGGAGGAGGGCAACGATACTGCCACCTACACCCATATCCTTGACGGTGAATGGTTTATCGTCCTCTGTGATGCCGAGGAGAATGTTGTCGATGCGACGACGGAGATCGTCTACGCTAGTGGCGAAGCACATGATAGCCATGATTTCAGAAGCAGGAGTGATGTCGAATCCAGCCTCTGTCTCGATGCCGTTCTTGTCGCCGATACCAGTGATGATGCGTCGGAGTCCACGATCGTTCACGTCCATTACGCGACGCCATAATATCTTTTTGAGCTTGAATCCCTCAGCCTCGTGCTGATAACGGTAGTTGTCCAAGAGGGCAGCTATCATGTTGTTGGCCTCAGTGATGGCATGGAAGTCGCCAGTGAAATGGAGGTTGATCTTATCCATTGGCAATACCTGGGCATAACCGCCACCGGCAGCACCGCCCTTCATGCCGAAGCAAGGACCGAGCGATGGCTCACGCAGTGCCACCACAGCCTTCTTGCCAATCTTCTGCATACCGAGAGCCAAGCCCACGGATACGGTGGTCTTACCATTGCCAGCCTTGGTAGGACTGATGGCTGTAACGAGAATGAGGTGATGATTCTTAAACTTGTTCTTGTCGATGTCGCCAGTAGTAATCTTGGCGATGTAACGGCCGTAGTTTTCCACTTGGTCTTCATGGATACCAAGTTCTGCTGCTACCTCATTGATGGGGCGCAACTTTACTGATTTAGCTATTTCAATATCTGTCAACATATAGTATATTGTATTGTATATTTCTTACTAAATGAATGAATGAGATTGCAAAGATACGGAAAACATTTCAGATTGCGACATTCCGAATGTATAAAAAAACAAAAAGAGTCGGCTTTCCTACTCATAAATGAGGATTTTAAACATTTATGTGCAAAATTTACTCGAATTATTCTCTTTTCTCATTTTATTGTTGTAACTTTGCACCCGCAAACAGAGCTCAATGTAACAGCTTTGTAATATAAAGGAAATAGATATATGAATAAATCAACAGGAACGAACATCGGAAAATATATGAATATAGGATACAATGGTGGGGTCGGCACGGTCGGCGGCATCATCGTAGTTGCACCTTGCGGACAAGGTGTATAAAAACCCGGGCACAAACGTGTTCGGGCTTTTTTATTGCTATATATATATAATAAGGTGTAAAATCCTGAGGAGTATGTATCGAATGTGTGTACAAATATAAATATAATTATTAACTTATAAAAAACAGGAGAATAATATGATGAAAACAGAATGGAGAGGTTTCAAGGGAACCCAGTGGAAGAGTGAGGTGAATCTTCGTGATTTCATTCAGAACAACTACACTAGCTATGACGGCGACGAGTCGTTCCTTGCAGACCCTACCGATGCAACAAATACCCTCTGGGGTATGTTGAAGGAACTCCAGAAAGAGGAGCGTGCCAAGGGTGGTGTGCTCGACATGGAGACAGAAGTTGTTTCAGGATTGACAGCTTACCCAGCAGCTTACATCGGCGAAAACACTAAGGAGCTTGAGAAGGTGGTTGGTCTTCAGACCGACAAGCCATTGAAGCGTGCCTTCATGCCATACGGTGGCATCAAGATGGCAGAGCAGGCTTGCACCACTTACGGCTATGAGCCATCTGAGAAGCTCCACGAGATTTTCCATAAGTATTGCAAGACTCATAATGACGGCGTATTTGATGCTTACACCCCAGAGATGAAGCACGTGCGCCACAACCATATCCTTACTGGTCTGCCTGATACATACGGTCGTGGCCGTATCGTGGGCGACTACCGTCGTGTGGCCCTCTATGGTATCGACTACTTGATTCAGGAGAAGCAGAACGACCTTGCCAACATGGGCGACCGTGAGATGATCGACGAGGTAATCCGCCTTCGTGAAGAGGTTTCTATGCAGATCAAGGCTCTCAAGGGCTTGAAGGAGATGGCTCAGCTCTATGGCTTTGATATTTCTCTGCCAGCTAAGAATGCTCGCGAGGCTGTGCAGTGGCTCTACTTCGGTTACCTCGGTGCCGTTAAGACCCAGAATGGTGCGGCTATGTCAGTAGGTCGTGTTTCTACCTTCCTCGACATCTACATCCAGCGCGACCTCAATGAGGGTACTCTTACGGAGGATGAGGCTCAGGAGCTCATCGATCACTTGGTGATGAAGTTCCGCATGGTGAAGTTCGCTCGTATTCCTTCTTACAACCAGCTCTTCTCTGGCGACCCAGTTTGGGCTACGCTTGAGGTAGGTGGTATGGGTCAGGATGGCCGCTCTATGGTAACCAAGAACGACTTCCGTTTCCTCCACACATTGGAGAACATGGGCCCTTCTCCAGAGCCTAACTTGACCGTGCTCTATAGCGCTCGCTTGCCAAAGGCATTCAAGCACTATGCTTCTCTCATCTCTGTGAAGACCAGCTCTATCCAGTATGAGAACGATGACGTAATGCGCCCAGTTTGGGGTGACGACTATAGCATCTGCTGCTGTGTATCTGCTACACAGACCGGTAAGGAGATGCAGTTCTTCGGTGCCCGTGCCAACTTGGCTAAGTGCTTGACCTACGCTATCTCTGGCGGTGTTGACTCTAAGACCCGTGAGCAGTGTGGTCCTAAGTATCGTGCCATCGAGGGTGATGTGGTAACTTACGAGGAGTTTATGCCACGCTTCTTGGATATGATGGATTGGCTCGCTAGTGTCTATGTGAAGACATTGAACCTCATCCACTATATGCACGACAAGTACTTCTATGAGGCAGCCGAGATGGCACTCATCGATACCGATGTACGTCGTACCTTCGCTACAGGTATCGCGGGTTTCAGCCACGTAGTGGATTCTATCTCAGCCATCAAGTATGCCAAGGTTAACATCGTTCGTGACGAGACAGGTTTCCCATTGAGCTTCAAGACCGAGGGCGACTTCCCACGTTATGGTAATGATGATGAGCGTGCCGATGAGATAGCTGTATGGCTCTTGAAGACCTTCATGAACATGATCAAGAAGTATCACACTTATCGTGATTCTGAGCCTACCACTTCTATCCTTACCATCACCTCTAACGTGGTATATGGTAAGTACACTAGCAATATGCCTGATGGTCGTCCAGCTGGTGCTCCTTTGGCTCCAGGTGCCAACCCATCATACGGTGCAGAGAAGAATGGTTTGCTCGCATCCCTGAACTCAGTGGCTAAGTTGCCATACGAGTATGCACTCGATGGTATCTCTAACACCCAGACTATCAGCCCTGGAGCTCTTGGTCATGATGATGAGGAGCGTGCCAATACATTGGTAGGCGTGATGGATGGCTACTTCAGCCAGGGTGCTCACCACTTGAATGTGAACGTATTTGGTGTGGATAAGCTCAAGGACGCTATGGAGCATCCTGAGAAGGAAGAGTACCAGAACTTCACCATCCGTGTGAGTGGCTATGCAGTTAAGTTTATCGACTTGACTCGTGAGCAGCAGCTCGACGTGATTGCTCGTCAGGCTCACGAGAAGCTCTAAAAGATAGTTAGGAGTTAGGAGTTAGGAGTTAGGAGTTCGGAGTTCTTTCCTGCTTCAGGCTTCTGCTCCTTCTTCTTCCTATAATTAGAATTATTTAACTGGGAAATAGAGCAGGGTATTGATAAAATTGCTAACTTTGCCAAATGAAATTAAATATAGATCAAAAACAAACGCTATGGGCAGAAGGTGGTAAGTTCTGCTTGGATATCGCCAAACTGATATTTGGTGGTATTATTTTAGCGAGTATCATGAAGAAGGATATTGATACAGCTACATTATTAGGTGTTGGAGCTTTAGTAACATTGTTATTTGCTGGCTCTGGCTTTGTTTTGATATTAGCTTCTAAAAATAAAAAAAGAAAATAGTATGGAGTTATTAGTATTTGAAGGATTTTTTGCATTGTTAGCTGTCATAGCTGCCGTATGGGCTTTTATGGACTCTCGCAAGATGAATCAGTAATAATAATGCTTAAAGGTTTTGTTCACAGTATAGAAAGCTTTGGTTCGGTAGATGGACCAGGCATTCGATTTTTGATATTTTTGCAGGGCTGCCCGATGCGCTGCCAGTTTTGTCACAATCCCGATTCTTGGGCAGTAGGAAAGGGAGAGGAATGGAGTGCCGACGAATTGCTCGACAAGGCTGAGCGATTCCGCTCTTATTGGGGCGACAAGGGAGGCATCACCGTGAGTGGAGGAGAGGCCTTGTTGCAGATCGACTTTCTCTTGGAATTGTTTGAGAAAGCACACCAGCGTGGCATCAACACCTGTCTGGATACTTCAGCACAATTATTTACTCAGAAGGGACAATGGTTCGAGAAATTTGAGCGTCTGATGTCCGTCACAGATACTGTTCTTCTTGATATCAAGCATATCAATGATGAAGAGCACCGTAAACTTACGCGTCATTCCAACAAAAATATTCTAGCTTGTGCCCGCTATCTCAGTGATATCCACAAGCCAGTATGGATTCGTCATGTGTTGATTCCGGGCATCACCGATAAAGATGAATACCTGGAAGAACTGCATGATTTCCTCGCCACGCTCTCTAACATTGAGCGTATAGATGTACTTCCCTATCACACGATGGGGATTTATAAGTACGAGAAGCTGGGCATACCTTACCCTTTGCAGGGCGTGGAGCCGCCAACCAGTGAGCGTGTAGCAAATGCTCAATCTATACTCTCTGCTTCCTGATGAGGCTATACTCTCAGGTTTCTGAGATGTGACTCTATCGAACTTACCAAGCGTGCCTTCAGCACAGGCTTTGTGATATAGTCGTTGACCCCCAACTCATAGCATTCATCGACGTTGTCCTGATTGCTCAGCAGTGACACTACGATGATTACCATTTGGGTCTTGTCATATTTTTCTCTCACGTGGTCTATCACGTCCCATCCATTCACACCAGGCATCATCAAGTCTAGCAAGATGATGTTTGGTGTGAATGTATCTATCATTTCGATGGCTTCCTTGCCACCGTTAGCAGTTTTCACGTCGACGTTCATATCCTTGATCATCCCAGAGAGTGAGTCGATATTCTCTTTGATGTCGTCAACGATTAGCACTTTGTTCATGTCCATAGTTATATTATGGTTATGATTTATATATTGTTTGTATAGTATATTTGTCTACTTATATATTGGTTTTCGCTCTTGTCTCTTAGTCTTCGCAGGCATCCCTTAGGCCTTAGCCTTGTGGATGCCGTAGATGTCGCACATGAAGCCCTTCTCATTGAGAATTTTGCTCATGTTCAAGCTGTCGAATATCTTGTGATGTGTTCCAATCACTACGATGTCATACATCTTGTTGAGCACTTCAGGGTCGTCTACTACCTTGATGCCATATTCTGCCTTCACCTCGTCCTTGTCTACCAATGGATCGTAGAGGGTGGTCTTGTAGCCAGTTCCCACGAGGTTGATGTAGAGGTCTGCCACCTTGGTGTTGCGAATGTCATCACTGTCTGGCTTGAATGAGAATCCGAGGATGAGCACCTTGGTCTCTGGCGCCTTGAACTTGCGATTGTCGCAAGCGCTCTTGATCTTGCCAGCCATCCACACAGCCATCTGCTCGTTTACCTCGCGTGCAGTGCTGAGGAGCGATGGAACCACGTCCACCTCCTGTGCCTTGTTGATGAGATAGTATGGGTCTACGGCGATGCAGTGACCACCCACGAGTCCTGGTGTGGCAGGTACGAAGTTCCACTTGGTGCTGGCTGCGGCCGTTACGTCCTCGATGCTGATGTTCATCTTGTCGAAGATTTTCTCCATCTCATTGAAGAAAGCTATTTGCACGTCGCGCTGACAGTTCTCCATCAGCTTGCATGCCTCTGCTATTCTGATGCTCTTCGCCTTGTATGTACCATGGGTCAATACCGAGGCATAGAGGCTGTCGATGATTTCTGCAGCCTCTGGTGTAGAGCCACTAGTTACCTTTACGATGTTCTCTATGGTGTGTATGGTGTCTCCCGGATTGATGCGCTCAGGAGAGAAACCCACATAGAAGTTCTGATTCAACTTCAAACCCGATGTTGCTGCGAGCAACGGAGCACATACTTCTTCCGTCAGACCTGGATACACGGTTGATTCGTATACCACAATGTCGCCTTCCTTCAATATCTTGCCTACAGCAGTAGTGGCATTGCGCACACAGCTGATGTCTGGCTTGTTAGACTTGTTGACTGGTGTTGGCACTGCGATGATATATACATTGCACTGCTTCAAGTCGTCAATGTTACTGGTCAGTTTTAGTCCCTGATTTAAGGCTTTTGCGATATGCTTGTTGTCTGGCATCTGGCCGCTAGCTAGCTTAGCTACCTTAGTGGCGTTGATGTCATAACCCCATGTATCGTATTTCTTTGAGAATAAGCATGCGAGTGGAGAACCTACGTACCCCAGTCCAATAACTCCGATCTTAAACTCAAAAGATTTGTTTACCATATAATATGTTATTTTTACGTTTATAATAATGTTTATTTCTTTCTTGTTGTTACATACCTTCCAGCTGTGCATAGCGTGAGGTCTTCTCTGGGTTCCATGCGTCCTTGTAAGAACGGTGGAAGAAGAGCTCTTGCAGATGCGCCGAGAGGCGAGCCAGTCGCAGGAAGTAGCCTGTATAAGGCGACATCAGCGGCAGGTATCTGTAGAGGAACAAGTCCTCTTTCCTTCTTTCGGATACCAACATTACCAGCACGAAGGCAAACTGCGAGAAGCATACTCGGATGAAGTAGCCCAGTGCCAGCACCTCCACGATGTGGGTGTTGAAGGTAATGGCGAGTTTCACGATATACCACAACCACAGGAAGTTGAGGAAGCAGTCGTACATGACGCTCTCCATATTGGATATCCAGTTCAGGATGCTCCAGTTTTTGGTAGGCAGCAAGATGTCGATGTGCTTGCGCAAGCGGAATCTCACGAGCGAGCGCGACCATCTGATACGCTGGTGATACAGCTTATACCATTTAGTAGGCACATTGGTCATACAGATGGCATCCTCTGCAAACTTCACCTTGTATCCTGCCTTTCTTATCTTTTGTGTCAGGTCACCGTCCAGTCCCGGACCGATGTCCCAGTAGCCCACTTCTTTCAGTATCTCATGGTCGAAAGCACCGAAGGCTCCCGATATGATGTGATAGATGCCCAGCTCCGAGGTTACGATACGTCCCACTTGTATTCGCTTCAGATACTCGAAAGCCTGGAGCGATGAGCAGATGGTGTCCTTGTAGTTGCGCACCTTGACGCATCCACCCACGCCTTTCACCATTCCGTCCATATAGAAGGGTAGGAGAATCTTCTCCAGTGCGTCGCGGTCTAGCGATGAGTCGGCGTCGAGACATACGATGTATTTACCCTTTGCCATGTGGGCTCCATAGTTGCTTGCCGCAGCCTTTCCGCCTCTCGTCTCCAGTCGCAGGTAGTGGGTGATGTAGCCTGCTCGGTAGAGGTCGGTGCATATCAGCTTGGTGTCATCGTCCGATCCGTCGTCCACCACGATGATCTCGTAGTTGCGATAGGTTTGCTCGGCCAGCGAGTTCACCATCTTGAAGATATGCTTTCCTTCGTTCTTGCCTGGCACGAGAATTGTGATGAGCGGGTTCTCTCTATACAGGTAGAATCGTGCTATTTCCTTCTCCTTGTCTCTACGGTTCTTGTTCATCATGCGATAACAGATCACTATGTATTCCAAGATGTAGTATCTTGGCATCTCCAGGAAGAAGAGAAACCAGTAGGTGTTCACGATGCTACTGAAGGATAGTGTGCTCAGCCAGTCCAAGAAGTGATTGAGAGTTTCTACTAAGTTAAACATTCTCGTTCCCCTTTCTTCTTTGTTACTGATTTCACTATTATCTCAATATGGTGAGTGCCAGGATAGCCATCAATATCAGCACACCGGCTATGGTGATGAGCACTGCCACCAACTGCTTGTATATCTTCACGCGGCGCAGGATGGCATCGTTCTCGTCTTCCGGCTGGTCCAGTATCAGTGGCGTCTCTGCAGTCTGCTCTTCCTCGTCCTGGGTAAGTTTCTCTGGCGAGTAGGTGCAGTAGTCGTCTGGCGTCAGCTCCACGTAGTTCATCTGGTTGAAGAACTCGTCGTAGTTGTCGGCTATCGCCTTGGTCTTGGTACTTACCACGCAGCATACCAGTTCGTCGGGTTCTATCTTGTGGGCTAGTTTTCGGATAGCCTTCGACATGTCCTTGCTCAGCTGGCGCTGTGTTTCCTCCACGCTCACGTCGTTGAATACGGTACATGAGATGTAGAAGATGTTGTTGTTGTATGCCACTCGGTGGGATGTGAACTGGCGGCAGAGGATGCCCTGCAAGCTATCCTTGATCTTCACGGTTTCCTGTTCGCCGTTCAGTATCCATATCTTGCCCACCAGTACGGTGAGTGCATCCTTGCGGTAGGTCTCCATCAGCTGTCGGCGCAAGCGGTTCACGAGCAGTGGGTACTCCATGAAGTTATCATAGATGTTGCTCATGGTGTTGAACATCATGCTGCTCTCGGTCAGCGCACGGATACCTTCCTCGGTTATCTCATAGTCCACCACATCACGTGGCACCAGCGCATTCACTGGGAATGTTCCCTCGCAGTAGCAGCAGGTGGCCTTGGTCAGTGGTGATGTGAATGAATTCTCGCAGTCGTTGCAAGAGTATACCACGGCAGGGCGGTCATAGTCCACTCCGATGTGGCGCAGTTTCTTGTGGCACTTAGGGCACACCAACATACCTCCCACATTGTATGTGCTCTCTGGCGACACGTTGGCGCAAGAGAAGTGGTGGATGATGTTCTGTATCTTCAGGTTGGAGCTACCACACTTAGGGCAGCACTCCGTATAGAGCAGATGCGAGTGGTTGCACTTAGGGCAGAGGTGCTCCTTGATCAGGTATTTGTGCTCCCTGAGTGCGCCAAACTCCACCATGGTGTCCTTAAACATGAACATCTCGTTCAGGTGATAGAGACCTATACTGTGATAGTGCTCGAAGATAGGGTTGATGTATCCCAGTGAGCTCTTCCCCAGCAGTAAGTGACCCATGATTCTCTGGTCGCGCGAGAGCAGGTATCTCAGGATGTTGGCGAAGAGGTGGTTAGGCTGTGTAGGACGAGTAGTCTCCTGCTTGATGCCATACTTCTGCTTCGCTCTGTTTATCTTGTCGATGATCTCATACACCTTCTCATTGCTCATGTCGCTCACGTAAGCGTCCACGATATAGTCGATGATTGGCTCCTTGCCAGATACCGCAGTGTTTACGAATAATGGCTTGTAGCTACATTTCCACGACAAGATAGGGCTCGCTCCAAACAAGATGGCATGGAACGCACGCTCACTCTTCGTATTGATGTATATACAATCGAAGTAGTCCGCCTGGATATCTGGTGTTGAGTCGATGTCGATATAGCTATCGATGGTCAGCACCATGTCGCCACGTTTATTTCTTCTTAGTCCAATCATTTCTTCTTGTCGTCTTTTTGTTTATCAGTCGTTATCAACTTCGAGCTTCTGGTTACGTTCTGGTTCTTCTCCACAGGGATGGTGTACATCGGCAGTGGTTTAGGGTCAAGCATCGCACTGATCTTGTTTACTCTGATTCTCACTGGCAGCTTGTTGCTCATCACCCATGCCGGTACTCTCTGGTTAGGGTTGAAGGTGAACATAGCCACCACTGCGTTGGCGTCGTGCGAGAAGTTGCTCTGCAGGTGCTTAGGTATTTCCTCTACTCGCAGACCCACCATCTGTAATTTTGCTTTCAGTTTCAAGTCCTTGTTTACGATGACGTCAGCATCGTCAGGGCTCTCCATATACTTGATCATGTCGTTGGGCACGTAAGTGATGATGCCCAGGTGACATGCGGCAAAGTCAGTGTGCTGGATGGTCATTACCTCATCGCTCTTGAAAACGAGGGTTCTGTCGCTCACGTTGATATTCGAGATGTATGCGTCGGCAGGAGCGCAGCAGTAATGTATCAATCCCTGGTTGTAGATTGTGTTGTTGGCAGAGTAGGGCATAGCCGCTCCCTTGATGCCTGCACCACGGTTGGTCATGAATCGGTAGGTGGTGTTCTTGGCGTTGGCAAAGATGTTTACTCTAGCCATGGCCTTTCTCAGTTCTTCCTCCACTTCGGCTATGTCGGCATCCAGCTGGTTGCGCTTGGTGTTGTCGGTGAGTCCGTAGTAGATGTCCGAAGATTCTGAGGCTTTCTGTTTTCTCAGCTCGTTGAGTTTCGTTTGCAGCACAGGTATCTCTTGCTTGGCGAGTTCAGCCTGCACCTCCATGTCGTGAGTTTCCTTCACAGCCGAAGGGAGGATGTTAGGGTCGTATTGGTTCACGATGTTGCCCAGCAATACGTAAGAGTAGAGCGTGTCTCCTTTATGTACCACCTCACCTATCTCCTTGTTTACTTTCAGGATATAGATGTCGTCTACGGCACTGATGTGGTTCTCATCGATGGTAACGTATCCATCGTATGTGGCCCATATCATTCGTGTCACGATGTAGTATGCCGCCAAGATGATGACGAAGAAGAATATCAATGCAAAGATAATCTGCTGTCGGGCCAGACGGTGGCTTTGCGACTTCAGCAAGTCTGCCATTGCCTGTTCTTGTGGCGTACTATTGTATTGAAACTCATTCATAGTTCGATCTCTTTGAAGATGTTGTTGTTGTCATAGATGCTTACTGCCTTCTCGATATTGATGATGGCTAGTCCGCGGTTCAACATAAGTTTATACATTCTCTCCATGCTCTCCAGGAGTCCTGTGTACTCGTCCATTCGCATCAGGTAGTTGTACCCTTGCTTCTGGTTCTGGTAGGCAAACCTTCTCATATTGATATATTTTGAGGTTTGGTCTATGTGGAAAGCCTCTGTGGCTATCGCCTGGTTCAGGTTGGCTATCTTCTTGAGCAGGATGTCCACCGACTGGCGAATCTCTTTTACGTCGATGCCACGGCTGCTTCTGATGATTTCCTTCTCTGTGGCGAGTGCCTCACGTTTGCGTGGGCTTTCGTTGTAGAGCGGCACTGTGAATCTCACACCGACGTCACAGTTGTTGCTGAATTTGTTGTTGCTCTGCCAGTAGCTAGACCATCGGGCGAATGGAGTGATTCTGGTTGTTCCCAGGTAGTTGGTCAGTTTGCTTTCATTGTCGGCTATCTGTTCCTTTACCATGGTGATTCTCGAGTCCAGGCTCTCATTGTTGAGATGATTCCATAGCGCCGTGGTGTCCACTTCCACTTTCGAAGGTTTGATTCTGTAGATAGGCTTGTTGCTGATGTCTCGGTCCGAGCATAGGATGGAGATGTCATATTCAGCTTCCAGCTTGTCGTTCATCACCTTCAGCATTTTGTCGTTACTGATTCGGTCTTTCTCTAGCATATACTGGTAGGCTTCGTTCATGATGTCTAGGTTGTCCAGTCTATGTGCGATGACGGTACCGATATAGAAGTTATATTGTTCAGTCAGCTCGTCGGCTGCCTTTTCATAGATGTCTGCTGTTTGTCTTTTTTTGCTTTGCAATCTGTCCAACTCATTGGCTAGTGCCAGTTTATTTCTTTTCTCCTTTCCCTGATAGAATTTTGAGTTGATGAAATTCCATCCCACCTCGGCTTGCACCTTGGCTTTGTATTTAGATACCTGTTGGGCATCATCTTCGTCGGAGTCGAAGTAGGCGTCAGGGCGGGTGTATACTTGTCCTGTTACTTCCAGTCCGTGGTGGCGTTTGAGCGCCAGCTGCTCGTGAGCTGTCTTAGCCCAGTAGAGCGAGTCAGTGTTATTAATATCCTTGGTATGTTGCTTGTTGAGTCCCAGTTCTATGATAGGGGCTTTTACCCAGATTGGGTTTTTGAGTAGAGTATCAAGTTGTGCGAAGCGTTGCTTGAAATGCTTGAGCACATTTTGGTTTTGCAGGTTTTCATAGACAAGCATCTTAGGGCTGAAACTCTTCGTAGTCTTTCGAGTTTGCGCCAAGGTAGTTTGTCCAGCTGCAAGAGCCAGAATCGCTGTTAATGTGTATAGTATCGAGTTACGCTTCATCTTGTAATGTGTTAAAACACAATGAATGCAGCTGCAAGCTGTTGCAGCTGCATTCAACTGTTTTTTATGTATTTATTGTTTTAAATACTTCTTAGTATTCTCTTACTTCTTGGTATTGTAGTCGGTGCCAGAGCTTGATGTGCCCTTGTCTACCAACTTGAATACCTGCATTCTGCTCTTACCATAAGCCACGTAGATGTAACCATTGTTGAGAGTTACGTAGTTAGCTGAGTTCTTGGTTGAGCAACGAGCCTTAGCTACTACTGCTGGCTTGCCTTCGGCTGTCTTGTTGTTCTTGTCTAGAACTACGAGTCCATAACCACCACATGCCAAGTAGATGTAGTTGCTATCGAATGTTACACCATTTGCATAACCCTGTGGTACCTTGGTGTTGGCTGTAAGAGGAGCTGACCAGTTCCAAACTTCAGCACCGCTGTTCTTGTCGTAGCAAGAAAGACCCTTACCGCTGCGGCATACATAGATGTAGTTACCGTCGATGGCGATAGTGTTCTTACCATTGTTTGGAGCAATGCCTTCGATGTCTATGGTCTTGCTTGGTGTGGCATTGAGAATGTCAGCACCAGTGTTGAACAATTCAACCTTACCTGCGACCTCTGCGTCTACGCTGTTAGGACGTGAAGTATAGTAGAGAGTTGCCATCTCTGTACCATTCATAGTGATGTGCTTAGCCTTACCAGGCTGAGTCTTGCTACCTAAGCTATTCAAGGTCTCAGGATCGTATACCTCATAACCTCTAGTGCTCATTACGAGAAGCTTGTCGCCATCACGTACGATACAGTTCTCATCATTCTTGGCATCAGCTGAGCCCTTCTGTACGTTTCTAATCAATGGAACTACAGTCAATGGATTGATTGAAGTATTTTCATCAATTTCTCTTACATCTGTATTGAGGAGTCCATCATTATTGATGTCGATGCGTGCTAGCATAGCACCGCTGTCGTTAGAGCTACCTACAACGTAGAGCTGTGGAGTAGAAGACTTGGTATCAATCATCAAGTGGTTGAAGTCAAGAACATTCTTCTTATCCTCCAGGTACTGCAACATAGTTGTCTTATCATTCTCAGTTTTGAATACCTCGATACAAGCTCCATGACCATCACCACGTGTATGGTAAGACATATACATCTTGCCATTGTAAGGCTGAACGCAGGTAGCAGAGATGTCATGTTTGTGGCTGTATGTGATATCTGCCTCAGGGATGAGTTCCTTGCCCTTCTCCTCAGGGATTGTTATAGCTTTACCACATTTCGTTTTTGTAATGTTTCCACCTGGGACATCTTTCCAAAGCACATTCTTGCCGCCCCATGGAACATCTTCCTGTGCGAGTGTGATATTATTGTTGTAGACTTCTTTTATGTCTACATATATTTTACCTTTCTCGCCTTTTCCACCGAAGAGGTAGCATGTAGAGAACTTTTGGTTATTTCCTAAATCGAAATCATTGCTTCCGTTAAAGACGAGTTTCTTGGCTTTGAATAATGCCTTACCGCCTTCAACAGTTGTTACAGTTGCAAGACCATTATTTTCATTTTCGTATGTGCCTTCACACTCTACATAGCCTTTGTCATTTAAGTAAATCTTACTACCTGCGCACTGATAGATGCTTGCTGCCTTTAAATATCCCGTGTGGAGATTGGCAGAATTGCTATCAATTCTGAAATTTCCTGAAGTCTCAATACCGCATGCATAGAAATCTGTTGTTCCTTGAAGTGCGATAGTTTTTGCTACGAATTTTCCTGCAAAGTTTACAGTTCCATTAATTGTAACGTCTTTCTTTGAAATGTCCAGTCCATCCTCGCCCTGTACGTTGGTCGTACTTCCCTGATTGTGTTGGAAATCACCTGCAGTGAGATTGCCACCAATGAAAACATTTGCACTCTCTGTAATTGTCTTGTAGGTGTTGTTGCTGATATTTGCATCTCCATTGATGTAAACTTGTGATCCAAAATACAGATTTTGAGCCTTCAAATTTCCACCTACATACAATTCACCTTCCGTCTTAAGATCATTTTTTAAAGTCAAATTCTTTTCTATAGTAGTTTGGCTTCCATAACCTGGGTACAATTTTGAACCAGAGAAAGAACCACCTACGTACATTTTTCCTCTGTTGGCAAAGTCTGCTGTCGTTTCAAAATCGCCTTCTACATAGAATTTGCTATCTGATGTTACGTCAATTTGGCTTAGTGACGTTTTAAATGAACCACCCTTATAGATGTAGAAATTTAATTTATTTAAATTTCCTCCTCCAGATGACTTGTATTCAACAGTACCGCCCAATACATATATGTTTACATTATCTCCTAATTGATAGTGGTTAGTAATTGTAAGGGTACCTGATTTCACATAGATGTTGGTATTACTTACATTACCTATTTGTACAGACTTGCTTGATGTAACAACATAATTTCCAGCTTGACTAGAAGAATAAATATTATCTGGTAGTTCTTTGCCATTTGCTGTAGGTGCTGCTGGCATAGAGAGCTGTGTAACTTGTGGACCTGCCACAGCTGCTCTTGATCTAGCCTTTGTTGTTGTTACTGTAGTGTTAAAGTTGATGACGCGTGATGCAAGCTCTTGTGCATCAGTGATAGAAGTAACTTCCTTGCCTACAATGTTCTTTTCAACATTACCTGATGGACCATCTGTAGAATCGCTACAAGATGCGAGGAGCAATGCTGCGAATGTAAAAGAAGCTAGCTTGATGTTAATTGCTTTCATGTTAGTCTTTTATTAACCGTTAATAATCCTTTCATATTTCACATATACCTTTTTATTAGCTAGTTAACTTAGCCTTTAATAAGGTTTGTTCTCCCTCACTCCTTAAAGTGAGAGTGGGGGAGAACAAGAGGGTATTTTAATCTATTTGATTATTGATTACTTCTTTGTGTTAGTCAACTTGAAGATCTGGACACGGCTCTTACCATATGCTACGCAGATGTAAGTCTCACTGCCAACCTTCTGAAGTGTAACATAGTTAGCTGAGTTGTAACCAGTACCTGTTGTTACAGAAGTGTCTCTGTAAGCACGACGCTTTGCAACTACCTTGTTGTCAGCCTTGTTGAGAACTACGAGACCGTAACCACCGCATGCGATGTAGATGTAATTGTCATCAACTGCTACACCATTTACACGACCGATAATGTTGCCCTTCTCACCTGTAGGAGCAGCAAAAATCTTAGTGCCATTACCTGCAGCATCGTAGCGAACGAGACCTGCATCACCCTGGCAAACATACAAGTTGTTACCGTCCAATGCGATAGTGTTCTTACCGTCAACTACGCCTACATTACCCAATGTTGTGTGAGTCTCAGGATTCTCCAATGATGAGCTATTGAACTTCTTTATAGTACCAGTTGCGTTGTTGTCCGCAGCCTCCAAGCTGTAGAGGTATGTACCATCTGTAGTCAAGTGCTTAACGTCTGTGCCTGCGAATGGAGTACGTGTAGAGAAATCAGAGGCGTATACCTGATAACCCTTATTTGTTGCCAAAACGAAGCTGTTATCATACTTTACAACGCAGTTAGCATCGTAACCATTCTTAGAGTTGGTCTTGTCGATAGGATATGTCTTAATACCCTGATCCTTATCCATTGTACCATCGCTCTTCAAAGGAACATAGCCTAACAAAGCACCTTCCTTCTGAGTTGTAGCTGCTACGTAGAAGCGACCATCTGCAATCATACCATGATTAACGTCGATGCCATCTGTAGCAGATACCTTTTGGTCGAGGATTAACTCGCCGTTTGCGATATGTGCTACTTCAAGACCACCAGCGATGTAATTCTTACCATTATTCTGTGTGTGGTATGTAACATAGAGCTTACCGCCATTAGACTGGATGCTTGTTGCAGAGATAGATGTTGGCTTAACTCCTTCGGCAGAGAACAAGTCGAGCTTTGGAGCTACAGTGATTTCGTCTGCATTAACCTTGAGCTCGTAGCCATAACGCTTGTGAGCCTCGTCTTTCCAGTCTACTACCTTACCATTAGTAGCCTTATCATAGTCTAAGTATGAAGCTGCGATATCGAGATCTGCTGCGCTACCCAACTCAGTTGAACCCTTAAAGCTCTTAGTGAACTGGAACAAAAGTGTAGCGTTCTGAGCAGGAGTTGCAAAAGCCTGAATATACTCATCGCCATTGTTGTGGAACTCTTCAGCCTTAACAACAGCTACTGAGTTTGCCTCGTTCAATGTAATCTGGCCTTCTGCTGCGTTATCTGTAACGAGCTTGTCTACATTAATTACACCCTTTTTGGCAATATTGAGTTTGCAGCCCTTTTCCAAAGTGAGGACAGCCTGACCAATTTCTGTGCCCTTCTTGTTGCTATTCTTAGCTATGCAGGTTACGTTAACATAGTTAGCGTCAATCTGAGAATTATCTTTCATTGTGAGAGCGTGGTCAGCCTTGATAGCAGTGTTCTCACCAGCCTTCAAGTAACCGCCTACTGTCAAGTCAGCTGTTTCAACGAAACCTTCTACCTGCAATGCACCATTAAGGTTGATGTCTGTTGCATTCATTACATGAGCTGAAGCGTATACGTTTGCGCCAGACTCAATGTTCAATACCTTAGCACGGATAGAACCTACGATGCTTACTGTAGCGCCATCCTTGATTGTGATGTTCTGAACAGGCTCATTGCTGTTGCTCTTGTCCACCTGACCGAGACCTGACTTAAGCTCCTTTACTGCAACATCGTTGCCATCTGCATCCTTGCCAGAAGTAAGACCTCTCCAAGATGAGAACAAATCACCAGCGATTATGATATCTTGTGTTCCGTCTGTCTTTACAGTGCCCAATTCGTTGTATACTGTATTGCCAGCCTTGATCATCTCGCCACTGCCCTTGAAAATTAAAGAGCCGCCCTTCTCAACTACAATCGTAGAGTTGTTGAGTGTGTTAGCGTCATAAATCAACTTAGCTCCACCATGTACGTATACTGTAGCACCAGTGATAGTCTTATTAGTGAAGTCGTACTCTACAGTCTTGTCGCCACCCTTCAAGTAGTAAGTACCTGCTGTTATGTTCTTCTGATTGTTATAAATCTGAGAAGCTGTAGCTGGCTCAACAGGCATCTTAAATGATGTGGTGAAAGTTACATTGTCACCAGCAGCTCTTGAGAAGAACTTACGTGCATTGGTAGTTGAGTTCTTGTAGTTTACGACATTAGAAAGCAATGAAGATGCGCTTTCCTCTGTAAGACCAATAGTTGTAGCATCCACAATAGAGTTGCCGTTACCGCTGTTAGGGGTATCGGTGCTGTCGCTACAAGATGCGAATACGAATGCTGCTAAACCGATTGCAGCAAGCTTAGAATTGATTACTTTCATATCTATTTAAGTTTAAATTGTTACTTCTACTTATAGTTTATATTAACCTGTCTTCCGGTATGTGTCTCAATAGGTTATGTGTATTGGTGTTGCCCTTAACTTGCTTGCCTACGGGACTTTAATGTACTTTTCGACGCTGCAAATATAGTGGAAAAATTTCAATAATAGATGTTCTTGTGCGTTAAATAATCTTAATTAGGCGTTAATTTAATGCTAGTTTAAGTTTCTACACTGTTTTGTTTCTCTTAGGTATACATGAAGAAGGGGACGGTTCGCTTCTCCCTGCTTCTGCTTTCTGTGGGCATCATCATCATTTTCTTTATATGATGATAATCATATTTCTATGTCTGTGTCTGTGTCTTATATTGTTTGCGCGCGGGCGTTGGGATGCAATCGGAATTCAATCTGATTGCATTTTGATTTCATTCCAATTGTCCATTTGCGATACCTTTAGCCCACTCTGGAATATCGGTGGTATATTGCTTTGCTATGTTGTCGGGATTGATGTATATGGAATCTTCTAGCCACTCATGTTGCAGTACACGAGAGGTAATCGTTGTCTTGCCAGAGCCATTAGGTCCTGCTATGACTATTAGTACGGGTTTGTGGTTTGTGGATGTCATGTTGCTAATTCATAACTTTAGTTCTTCTTTCTGCAAGGTTGCGGAGCTTTGTTTCAATGCTCTTTTGCAGTTCGTCCTCTTCTTTCCTGTATATGTCTGCAGCCTCACGCATGATTTGAGCCAGCATTTCGTCTGTTGGCTCTTCCATACTTGTCAAGCGGTAGCTATTCATTTCCTTTTCTGTTATCATAATTTTTCTCCTTCTAAGTTTACTGCCTGCAAATTTACGGCATTATTTTGAGACTGCCAAATTTCTTGCTGATTATTTTCTGCTGGCATCAACATCATCATCATTTTCTTTATATGATGATAATCATATTTCTTATTCTCTATCTTTATCTTTATTATGCGCGCGGGCGTTGGAATGCAATCTGGTTGTATATTTGATGGTCCATCTGAGTTCATTCCATATTCTAATTCGTATTCCTTTTCGTATTCTTGGGTGAGAGAGCGGAGGCGAGCTTCAACTCTTTTTTGAGCTTCTTCGTTCTCTTTTGTGGGCATCAACATCATCATGGATTTACATCCCGATGTCTGTGAAATTGCATCCTCGATGTAGTTCCGGCTACTACGAGGATGTAGCTCTGACGACATCGAGGATGTAGCTCTGACGACATCGAGGATGCAGTTGTGGCTATTACGGGGATGTATTTTCGATGGCATCAGCTATCGCCATATTTAAACTTCATTAACTCAATAGGGCGCAACTTTCGGCATCTTGTATGCGTCTAAAGGATATAAATTTTTAAACGAATAAAGCGTATGAAAACTATGAAGAGAATGATGGTGGGAGCCTTGATGATGCTATCGGCTGCCACTTTGATGAGCTGCTCTATGGGCGGTAGTTACAATATGAATGGTAACTTGCAGTACTCGCAGCAAGACTTGCTGCCCAAGGCTTTTAAGGCGATAGACGTGAGCGTGGTGGCTGATGTGTATTACACCCAGAATAGTGGGGATAAGCATGATGTAAGGCTCGACTTCTCTGCTATCCGAGACGACGATACACGTGAGCTGATGAAGGAAAAAGTAAAAGTAGTTTACCGAGATGGTGGCGTGGAGATTGGCGTTTCTGGCAATGTGAAAAGTACGAGGGGCATGGACGAGGGCAAGCGACTGAAGGTGTATATCACCAGCCCAGACCTTGTGAAGGTGGATATGGAGGGCGTAGGCTCTTTTCATGCAGGAACCATCAACTCCGACCAACTGGAAATGGATAATGAGGGCGTAGGCTCTATGTATGTCAAAGAGGTGCTTGCCAATAAACTGAAGGTTACCAATGAGGGCGTGGGTAGCGTGACTATTGACAAGGTGACGGGCGATGACTTCTCTATTGATAATGAGGGAGTAGGCAAGGTGAATGTAGGCTTCTATAAGGGCGGAAAACTGGATATTGACAATGAAGGCGTAGGTAAGGTATCTGCCAAGGTGGACTGCAAGTCGATTAAAGCGTCGCTCGAAGGAGTGGGCGGCATCACCCTGAGTGGCAAGACCCAATTCTATAAGAAAGAAAAGGATGGAGTGGGCCACTTTAGTGATGCCGACCTGGAATATTCTAAAATTCTAAAGGTGACGGATTAGAAGTCCCATTTCACACCGAGGCATGGACGAACCATGAGGCCGGCGTTGGAACCGAAATTGTTGCTAATCTCTACCTCGCCACCCACGCTGAGGTTGTCGCAACCAAAGTGCTGACCTACGTTGTACCAGAGCTGTGGCTCGGTGGTAAACACGGTGTGCTCGGTCTTGTATTCCGTCTTGCCAGCGGCATTTACCTTAGGGTCGCCATGCTTGTCGAGGAAGCTGGTGTGGTTCTCCCACCAGAAATCGGCGAAACCATCAAACTTCAAGCCCTTTACGCCAAAGATGTCGTTGCAGGTCCATACGGCTGTAAACTGCATTGGTACGTTCTGGTCGGTGGCACGGATGGTCTTGTAGAGTGCCTGGAGGGTGAGGGTGTTCTTGAAGCTCTTGTCATGCATGAAGTACTCCACACCAAAGAGCCAAGCGTTGTTGATAGGGTAGTTCTTGGTGATACCACCGTTATACTCTACGTGGAGGCTCCAGTTCTTCATCTTCGTGTTCTGCCAGAAGTTGAGCGCACGGGAAATCTCGGTGTAGGTTCCACCCTGTGATACATTCTTGCTTCCCACTACCATCTTGTCGTAGTTGAAGTCGTGGTCCACGAAGAAATAAGTGTTACCCCATTTGTCCTGCTTGAACATCTCAAGTGTCAAGGTAACATACTTGCGGTCACTGCCGAAATCATAGAGAATCTGGGCGTTGGTCTGTGCTAAAGTTTTGCTCGCAGGGAGCAACGCAAGTGCCATGAGCAGTAGGCTTTTCATCTTTTTCATAAAATCTTTTTCTTTTTGTTTATTGTTTATGAGTTTAACAAAAAACTGCGGGCGATAGTGTCCGCAGTTTGTAAAAATATATCTCTGTGCAATTAGTATGCGAAGAGAGGGTATTCCTTCATCGTAGCGTTCACCTTCTCGCGTACACGAGCGATGACCTTCTCATCCTCAGGAGCATTGAGTACCTCCTCGATGAGTTCGGCGATGAGGTGCATCATGTCTTCCTTGGCGCCACGAGTGGTCATGGCTGCTGTACCCAGGCGGATACCTGATGTCTGGAAGGCAGAACGGCTGTCGAATGGCACCATGTTCTTATTGACGGTGATGTCGGCTGCCACGAGCGCATTCTCTGCCACCTTACCTGTCAAGTCAGGATACTTGGAGCGGAGGTCTACGAGCATGGAATGGTTGTCTGTACCACCGCTGACGATGCCGAATCCACGGCCGATAAGGTCGTCGGCGAGTACGGCTGCGTTCTTCTTCACCTGTGCTGCATACTCCTTCCAAGAAGGCTGCAGGTTCTCATTGAAGGCTACTGCCTTGGCAGCGATGACGTGCTCCAATGGACCGCCCTGGATGCCAGGGAATACGGCTGAGTTGAGCAACATGCTCATCTTCTTTACCTCGCCCTTCTTGGTGGTCAAGCCCCAAGGATTGTCAAAATCTTTGCCCATCAAGATGATGCCTCCACGAGGACCACGGAGGGTCTTATGGGTGGTAGATGTTACGATGTGGGCATACTTCACAGGGTTGTTCAAGAGACCTGCTGCTATCAGACCGGCAGGGTGAGCCATGTCTATCATGAGCAGTGCGCCCACCTCATCGGCTATCTTGCGCATGCGGGCGTAATCCCACTCACGGCTATAGGCGCTACCGCCACCGATAATCAACTTAGGCTTGTGCTCCAAGGCGAGCTTCTCCATCTCATCATAGTCGATGCGGCCCGTCTCCTTGTTCAGGTTGTATCCGATAGGGTTGTAGAGGATACCTGAAGTGTTGACGTGGCTACCATGAGAGAGGTGACCACCATGATCCAAGTTCAGGCCCATGAAGGTGTCGCCTGGCTTCAATACGGCGAGCAGAACGGCAGCGTTGGCCTGTGCGCCAGAGTGAGGCTGCACGTTGGCATACTCAGCACCGAAGAGCTTCTTCACTCTCTCGATGGCGAGGTTCTCCACGATGTCCACCACCTGGCAGCCGCCATAATAGCGCTTGCCTGGCAGTCCCTCTGCATACTTATTGGTCAGGTAAGAGCCCATGGCGTGCATTACCTCGTCACTCACGAAATTCTCTGAAGCGATAAGCTCCATACCCTTCAGCTGGCGCTGATGTTCTCTCTCGATCAAGTCGAAAATCTCTTGGTCTTTTTCCATACTCTTTAATATTATAAGTTGATACTCTTTTTTTACTTGCAAAAGTTTAGATGGTGCTTTCTTTTTACTTGCAAAGTTCCACCTTGCCCAGCTGCTGCTCCTTGTCGCAGTAGTGGCAGCGGATGATGCCGAGTGCCTTGTCCACGGTGTGGAAGATGGTCTGCATAGGCTCGTTGTTGGTGATACACTTAGGGTTGTTGCATTTCACGATGCCCTTGAGTGTGTCGGGAGTCTCCACGGTCTTCTTCTCCACAATCTCGTAGTCCTTGATGATACTCAGTCCGATGTTAGGAGCCACCACTGAGAGGCGGTTGATCTCCTCATCAGTAAAATACTTGTTGGCCACCTTGATGATGCCCTTCTTGCCAATCTTCTTGCTAGGCAAGTTGTAGCCGATGGTGACAGGGGTCTCCATCTTCTCCAACTGGAGCAGATTCACTACCTGGTAGGTCTTTTCGGCTGGTATATGGTCGATTACGGTTCCGTTTTCGATGGCCGCAACCACTAATTGACTTTTATTATTTCCCATAATTATTAATTGTTAATTATTAATTATCAATTACTCAATAATAGTCTTGTCGTTCTTCACGTCGTCGAGCGTGATGCCCAGGCAGTGGCAGAAGATAGCCTCACGAGCATAGAGGCCATTCTGAGCCTGCTGGATGTAGTAAGCGTGTGGGTCATCGTCCACATCGTAAGCTATCTCGTTGACACGAGGCAGTGGGTGCATGATCTTCATGTTGTCCTTCGCCTTGCACAGCATCTCGCGCTTCAGTATGTATACGTTCTTCACGCGCTCATACTCCATGAGGTCGGAGAAACGTTCCTTCTGCACGCGCGTCATATATAATATGTCAGCGTCGGCGATGACGTCCTCGTTAAATTCTTCGTGCTCCACATATTTGATGCCATGGTTCTGGCAGTAGAGCTTGTACTCCTGAGGCATGGCAAGCTCCTTAGGTGCGATGAAGTGGAAAGTAGGGTTGAAGTGGCGCATGGCTGTGATAAGTGAGTGAACGGTGCGGCCATACTTGAGGTCACCCACAAGGTAAATGTTAAGATTCTCCAAGGTACCTTGGGTCTTGAAGATGGAATAGAGATCGAGCAAGCACTGAGAAGGGTGCATGTGGGCACCATCGCCTGCATTGACGATAGGCACTGGGGCCACCTCGCTGGCATATTGAGCGGCTCCCTCGATGAAGTGGCGCATGGCGATAACATCGGCATAGTTGCTCACCATGAGGATGGTATCCTTGAGCGTCTCACCCTTGGTGGTGCTGGATGTCTTGGCATCAGAGAAGCCGATGACACGAGCGCCAAGGCGATTGGCTGCTGTTTGGAAACTCAGTTGAGTGCGAGTGGAAGGCTCGAAGAAAAGGGTCGCTACGACCTTTCCCTTCAACAATTCCCTGTTAGGATGCTTTTCAAACTCTTGCGCCATCTCCAGGAGGTACATGATTTTCTCCTTAGATAGGTCTGCAATCGTCACAAAATTATGTTTTTCCATTTGTTTTTGATTGTAATGTTTTAAAATCGCCCCCAAAGTTACACAAATTTTCTGATTTATGTGCGATATTTCAAAACTTTTAATTACTTTTGCACAAATAATTATAGAATTTCAGATGAGAAAACGTTTTATACATACTTTATGGGCGCTTTTAGGCACCGGAGTCTTGGCTACGGTCATCGGCTTTTTCGCCATTTGGTTTGGCTATATTGGCTACATGCCCGACATCGAGGATTTGCAGAATCCTATCAACCGTTTTGCCACCCAGGTATACTCCTCGGATGGCAAGGTGCTCGGTACGTGGAACCTGAACAAGGAGAATCGTATCGTGATACCTTATAATAAGATGTCACCTTATTTAATTAAGGCATTGGTGGCTACCGAGGACGAGCGATTCTATGAGCACTCGGGCATCGACTATCGAGCCCTGGGGCGTGCCATCATCAAGCGTGGCATCTTGGGGCAGACCAATGCGGGCGGTGGAAGCACCATCACTCAACAGCTGGCCAAGCAGCTCTATTCGGAGAAGGCTACGAGCACGCTGGAGCGAATCCTGCAGAAACCGATAGAGTGGGTGATAGCCATCAAGCTGGAACGCTATTATACCAAGCAGGAAATCCTGGCGCTGTATCTCAACTACTTCGACTTCCTGCACAATGCCGTGGGTATAAAGACGGCTGCCAACACCTATTTTAATAAGGAGCCTAGGGACTTGACGCTCTGCGAGGCAGCCACCCTCATCGGTCTGTGCAAGAACCCATCGCTCTTCAATCCGGTGCGCTATCCGGAGAGAGCCCGTGAGCGCCGCAACGTGGTGCTCTCGCAGATGGTGAAGGCGGGCTATCTGAGCCAGGGCGAGTATGGGGAATATGCCGCAGAACCTATCTCCCTCAACTTCCATCGTGCCGACCATAAGGACGGTTCTGCCACCTATCTGCGTGAGTTCTTGCGCCAGTACATGATGGCTAAGCGACCAGAGAGGACCGACTATCCATCGTGGAACTATGCACAGTATGTGACCGATTCCATCGCTTGGGACAGTGATCCGCTGTATGGATGGTGCAACAAAAACTATAAGAAAGACGGCTCTAGCTACAATGTATATACCGATGGACTGAAGGTGTTTACCACCATCGATAGCCGTATGCAGCGATATGCCGAAGAGGCTGTATATCAGCACGTGGCGAGATACTTGCAGCCGGCATTCAGCCGTGAGGTGGCTCGTAAACCAAGCTCGCCTTACAGCGACAAGTTGAAACCACAGCAAATACGTAGCATCCTGAACCGCAGCATCACGCAGAGCGAGCGCTATCGCTCCATGAAGGCGGCGGGCTATACGCCAGAGGAAATCAAGCAGGAGTTCAGAAAGAAGATACCGATGACGGTATTTACCTATCATGGCGACATCGACACGCTGATGAGCCCATTGGACTCTATCCGCTACTACAAGACCTTCTTGCGCAGCGGATTCATGAGTATGGACCCTAAGACGGGAGCCGTGAAGGCATACGTGGGCGGACTGGACTATACCCACTTCATGTACGACATGGTGAGCCTGGGTCGCCGACAAGTGGGTTCTACCATCAAGCCATTCCTCTACAGCTTGGCGATGGAGAATGGATTCTCGCCTTGCGACTTGGCACCTAACCGCCAGCAAACCTATCTGGTGGCAGGCAAGCCATGGACACCACGCAATGCCAACCACGCCCGCTATGGGCAGATGGTGCCACTGAAGTGGGGATTGGCGCAGAGTAACAACTGGATCAGCGCTTACCTGATGAGCAAGTTGAACCCTCAGCAGTTTGTGCAGCTATTGCACGACTATGGTATCCAAAATCCTGATATTCATGCCTCTATGAGCCTCTGTCTGGGACCATGCGAGGTGAGTGTGTGCGAGATGGTGAGTGCCTATACCGCCTTTGCCAACCACGGCATTCGCACGGCTCCTATGTTTGTGAGCCGCATCGAGGACAACGAGGGCAACACCATCGCCACCTTCCAGCCAAGAATGAACGAGGTGATCAGTGCCGAGAGCGCCATGAAGATGCTCACCATGCTGATGGGCGTAGTGGACGGCGGTACGGCAGGCAGACTGCGCTATCGCTACAATCTGGAGGGACAGATAGGAGCCAAGACGGGTACCACCAACAACAACAGTGATGGTTGGTTTATCGGCTTCACGCCTCAATTGGTGAGTGGCTGCTGGGTAGGCGGCGAAGACCGCGACATCCACTTCGACTCCATGAACATGGGACAGGGAGCCACCATGGCATTGCCTATCTGGGCGATATTCATGAAGAAAGTATATGCCGACCCATCGCTGGGCATGGACCCTGCACTCAAGTTCGACCTGCCGGAAGGTTATGACCCATGCCATCTGCCTAAGGCAGAGCAAGATGACTTCTCTGAGGTGGATGGCATCGACGAAGTCTTCGAGTAGGCAGGCAATTGGGCAGGTAATAAACCTGCCCTCCCAGTATCGCTTGCCTAAAAAGAATGGCTTTGTATCAGGCATGTATGCTTAAATAGTGCAAAAATGGCGGTCTAGATTCTTTAGTCTCCGTTTTTTTTTGTAACTTTGCAAAGTTTTAGAGCTAGTGTTAGCGAGAATACAAGAAATAAGAGAATAAAATAAAAATCATTATAATGAACGTTTCTTACAAATGGCTTAAAGAATACGTCGATTTCGACTTGACACCACAGGAGACTGCGGACGCGCTGACCTCTTGCGGACTCGAAGTTGACGCTTTGGAAGAAGTACAGTCTATCAAGGGTGGACTGAAAGGTCTTTACGTGGGTAAAGTATTGACATGCGAGATGCATCCTAACAGCGATCACCTCCATGTTACTACCGTAGACTTGGGCAAGGGCGAGCCGCAGCAGATTGTGTGTGGCGCTCCTAACGTAGCCGCAGGTCAGAAGGTAATCGTAGCCGACTTGGGCTGCGTGCTTTACGACGGCGACCAGAGTTTTACAATCAAGAAGAGCAAGCTCCGTGGCGTGGAGAGCTTCGGTATGATATGTGCCGAGGACGAGATCGGTATCGGTACCGACCACGCTGGCATCATCGTCCTTCCAGAGGATGCTCCGGTAGGTCAGCCTGCCGCTGAGTACTATCACCTGGAGAGCGACTGGCTCATCGAGATCGACATTACTGCCAACCGTGCTGATGCGCTCGGTCATTATGGCGTGGCTCGCGACCTCTACGCTTGGTTGAAGCAGAATGGCTATGAGACCTCTCTGCATCGTCCATCTTGTGACGAATTTGTGGTAGACAACGAAGACCTCCCTATCGAGGTGGAGATTCAGAATACAGATGCCTGCAAGCGCTATGCCTGCGTGAGCATCACCGACTGCGAGGTGAAGGAGAGCCCTAAGTGGCTCCAGGACAAGCTCAACATCATCGGCTTGCGCCCAATCAACAACATCGTGGACATCACCAACTATATCATGATGGCATACGGACAGCCTCTGCACTGCTTCGACGCTGATATGGTGACAGGTCACAAGATTGTGGTTCGCACCCAGCCAGAGGGCACCAAGTTTATCACCCTTGATGGTGAGGAGCACACCCTCGGCGAGCACGACTTGAGCATCTGCAATGCCGAGGAGCCAATGTGTATCGCCGGTATCTTTGGTGGCAAGGGTTCTGGTACTTACGAGACCACCAATAGAGTGGTTTTGGAAAGTGCATATTTCCACCCAACATGGATCCGCAAGAGCGCACGCCGTCATGGCTTGAGCACAGACGCTAGCTATCGTTTTGAGCGTGGCGTGGATCCAAATGGCCAGATTTATGCCCTGAAGCAGGCTGCCATCCTCTGCAAGCAGTTGGCAGGCGGTAAGATCTCCATGCAGATCAAGGATGTATATCCGGAGCCTATCAAGGACTTCCCAGTTCGCTTGAACTATGAGTATGCACATCGCCTCATCGGTAAGGAGATAGGCGCTGAGACCATCAAGAATATCGCCACTTCTCTTGAGATGAAGATTGAGAAGGAGGATGCTGAGGGACTCGACCTCCTCGTACCAGCATATCGTGTAGACGTGCAGCGCCCATGCGACGTGGTAGAGGATATCCTCCGTATCTATGGTTACAACAATGTGGAGATTCCTACTCAGCTCAAGAGCTCGCTCACTGTTCAGGGTGACGAGGACAAGGCTTATCACAGCCAGAACATCGTGGCAGAGCAGTTGGTAGGCGAGGGATTCATGGAAATCCTTAACAACTCACTGACCAAGGCAAGTTACTATACCGACTTCGACCTCAACAAGTATCCTAACGAGAGCACAGTGAAGGTGATGAACCCACTGAGCGCTGACCTCGGCGTGATGCGTCAGACCATGCTCTTCGGTGGATTGGAGAGCGTATCTCGCAACATCAACCACAAGAGTGCCAACCTGAAGTTCTTCGAGGTAGGTAACACCTATATATATAATAAGGAGAAGTGGACAGCCGAGAGTCCTATCAAGGCATACTCTCAGGAGGGTCACATCTCTCTCTTCATCACCGGTAAGCGTGTGGAGGGCAGCTGGGCTCACGCCGATGAGCAGAGCAGCATCTACGAGCTGAAGGCAGTGGTAGAGAATATCCTTCGCCGTGTGGGCATGCCACAGAACAATGTGGTCATCAAGCATAGCGACAACAATATCTTCTCTAAGGGCGTAACTTACGAGACCCGTGCCGGCAAGGTGTTGGTAGAGCTCGGTATCTTGAGCCTCAAGCTGAAGAAGGCGTTCGACATCGAGCAGGATGTATTCTATGCCGATGTACACTGGGACAACTTGATGAAGGCTGTGAAGAAGGTAAACCTTACCTATACCGACATCAGCAAGTATCCTTCAGTGAGCCGCGACTTGGCTCTCTTGGTAGATAAGAACGTGGAGTTTGCCCAGATAGAGCAGATAGCTCATCAGACAGAGAAGAAGCTCCTCAAGAGCGTAGTTCTCTTCGACGTATACGAGGGCGAGCACCTGCCAGAAGGCAAGAAGAGCTATGCCGTGAACTTCATCCTCCAGGACGAGGAGAAGACACTGAATGATAAGCAGATAGATGCCATCATGAAGAAGCTCATCGCCAACCTGACAGGCAAGCTGAATGCAGAATTGAGATAATTATTAAAAACAAAACGATAAACATTTAAAAATTAATTCCAATGGGAAGAGCATTTGAATATCGTAAAGCTACAAAGCTGAAAAGATGGGGCCACATGGCCAAGACATTTACTAAGTTGGGTAAGCAGATTGCTATTGCAGTAAAGGCAGGCGGTCCAGAGCCAGAGAACAACCCAACATTGCGTGCTATCATCGCTAACTGTAAGCGTGAGAACATGCCTAAGGATAACATCGCCCGTGCCATCAAGAATGCGATGGGCAAGGACACTAGCGATTACAAGGAGGTGACTTACGAGGGGTATGGTCCTCACGGAGTGGCTGTATTCGTGGATACATTGACCGACAACACTACTCGTACAGTAGCTGACGTTCGCTCAGTATTCAATAAGTTCAGCGGCAACCTCGGTAATACAGGTTCACTTTCTTTCCTCTTCGATCACAAGGCTGTGTTCACATTCAAGAAGAAGGATGGTCTGGATATGGACGAGTTGATCCTCGACTTGATCGACTATGGTGTAGAGGATGAGTACGATGAGGATGAGGAGAACAATGAAATCACTATCTATGGTGCTCCTACAAGCTTCGGCGAAATCCAGAAGCACTTGGAGGCTGAGGGCTTCGAGGTAACTGGTGCTGAGTTCACCTACATCCCTAACGACTTGAAGGATGTTACTGCCGAGGAGCGTGAGACTATCGACAAGATGGTAGAGAAGTTGGAGGAGTTTGACGACGTTCAGACTGTTTACACCAACATGAAGCCAGAAATTCCTGCTGAGGCAGAATAAGATATAAAGAAAGATTAAGTATATTAAGTTAATAAATGAGGGTAGATGTTTGTGAAAATGTCTACCTTCTTTTATATATAATAATGTATAGGAGAAAACATTATGGTAGAACAAGAGAATAAGAAACAGCTCAAGAAGGTAACTTATCAGACTCATGGTACCTGCTCCAAGTATATCTGCATCAGTGTGGATGAGGACGGAGTGGTACAGGACGCACAGTTTATTGGTGGATGCGATGGCAATACCAAGGGCGTGTGCGCACTGATCAGAAATATGAAGGCTAAGGAAGTGATAGCCCGCCTGAAAGGTATAACTTGTGGCAATAAGCCAACCAGTTGTCCTGACCAGTTGGCTACAGCCTTGCAAGAAATGGGATACTAGTATTTAAATGTATCGTCGAGGAGTACTTGCTTCGGATTCTTTGCCGAATGATAGATGAAGCGGAATGTGAAGTGAGACTCCTTGTACTTCTTTAGCCCAGGATTATTGTCGAGGGCTTCCTTCTGCAGCTTGTGCAGCTTTTCGCGGTTCGCATCAATTGCCTTTTGGTTGTCTGCCTTGTTGCGAAGTGTGATATAATAGGTGTATACCTTCTTGGTTTTCTCGAAGGTGGCACTGTCTGTTCTGCTGTCGTTCACGTAAGGTGTAGGACAGTATTTTTCGGTGTACTCTTTAGCCTCTCTAGCGGCTCTATCCTCCAAACTCTCGGTGCAAGAGGCTACTAAAGAGCCAAATACTACAAAATAAATCAACTTTTTCATCATTATTTCTGGATTTTTGTGCAAAGATACAAAAAAAATAGTTATCTTTGCACTCTAAAGAGAGAAATATTTTATGGAGAATATAAATAAGATAAGAAATTTCTGCATTATTGCACATATCGACCATGGTAAAAGTACCTTGGCTGACCGATTGTTGGAGAAGACCCAGACCATCAAAATCACGGAGGGTCAGATGCTCGACGACATGGACTTGGAACGTGAGCGTGGTATCACCATCAAGAGCCACGCCATCCAGATGGAGTATAAGGCGAAGGATGGAGAGACATACATCCTCAACCTCATCGACACTCCGGGACACGTGGACTTCTCTTATGAGGTTTCTCGTTCCATCGCTGCGTGCGAGGGAGCACTCCTGGTGGTGGATGCCACTCAGGGCGTGCAGGCACAGACCATCTCCAACCTGTATATGGCAATAGAGCATGACTTGGAGATTATTCCAGTGATCAACAAGATAGATATGCCTTCGGCTATGCCTGAGGAGGTGGAAGACGAAATTGTAGAACTCATCGGCTGTAAGCACGAGGACATCCTGCGCGCATCGGGCAAGACCGGTGAGGGTGTAGAGGACGTGTTGGAGGCTGTGGTGAATCGCGTGCCTCATCCAGTGGGTGATGACAAGGCGCCATTGCAGGCGTTGATATTCGACTCTGTGTTCAATTCCTTCCGAGGCATCATCGCCTACTTCAAGATTGAGAACGGTGTGATCAGAAAGGGAGACAAGGTGAAGTTCTTCAATACCGGCATGGAGTATGATGCTGATGAAATAGGCGTGCTGAAGATGGACATGATTCCACGCAAGGAACTGGGCACTGGCGAGGTAGGCTACATCATCTCGGGCATCAAGAATGCCACTGAGGTGAAGGTGGGTGATACCATCACGCACATCGCTCGTCCTTGCGACAAGGCTATCGCCGGATTCCAGGAGGTAAAGCCTATGGTCTTTGCTGGTGTTTATCCTATCGACCCTAGCGACTACGAGAACTTGCGTGCATCGCTCGAAAAGCTTCAGCTCAATGATGCTTCGCTTACCTTCTCGCCAGAGAGTTCGGTGGCACTGGGCTTCGGTTTCCGATGCGGATTCCTCGGCTTGCTCCACATGGAGATTGTGCAGGAGCGCTTGGACCGTGAGTTCAACATGGACGTCATCACCACTGTGCCTAACGTATCTTATATGGTATACGACAAGCAGGGCGGCGAGAAAGAGGTTCATAATCCTTCAGGATTGCCAGACCCAACGATGATAGACCATATCGAGGAACCATATATACGAGCTACCATCATCACGGCTACCGACTATATCGGTCCTATCATGAAGCTCTGCTTGGACAAGCGTGGCGAGCTCATCAACCAGGAGTATGTGAGCGGCAATCGTGTGGAGCTGCACTTCATGTTGCCTCTGGGCGAGATCGTCATCGACTTCTATGACAAGTTGAAGAGTATCTCAAAGGGATATGCTTCCTTCGACTATCATATCGATTCATTCCGCCATTCAGACCTGGTGAAACTCGATATCCTCTTGAATGGAGAGCCTGTGGACGCACTGAGCACCTTGACTCATCGCGATAATGCTGTGAGCTTCGGTCGCAGAATGTGTGAGAAGCTGAAAGACTTGATACCACGCCAGCAGTTTGATATCGCCATTCAGGCAGCTATCGGCGCTAAGATTGTGGCTCGTGAGACGGTGAAGCAGGTGCGTAAGGATGTTACCGCCAAGTGTTATGGTGGCGACGTGAGCCGTAAGCGTAAGTTGCTGGAGAAACAGAAGAAGGGTAAGAAGCGCATGAAGCAGATAGGTAATGTGGAGGTGCCACAGAAGGCATTCCTCGCCGTGCTCAAGCTCGACTAGCCATCTGGAGTAAGCTTGACTGCTATCTCAAGCTCGATAACTATCTAAGCTCGACTGATAAATAAGAACATTCAACAAACTAGAATAGGAGGCATTAAATTATGGCAGACTTAAAAGTAATAACCTCAACACGTGACATAGCTCGTGAGCTGGCACGTAAGTATAGTACGATGACTCATGATGAGCTCGACGTGCTGGAAAGTATCTTGGAACCCATCAAGTATACGAAGGGCGACAGAATTCTGGCTGAGGGCGAGGTGTGTCCAGGCATTTTCTATATAGAGAAAGGTTTGGTGCGCCAGTATTATACAAAGAACGGTAAGGAGGTAACTGAGCACTTGGGTGTGGATCATTCCATCTTCATGTGCATCGAGAGCCTCTTCAAGGAGAAACCTACGGTTCTGCAAGTTGAGGCTTTGGAGCCAACTTTGGTTTACTTATTGCCAAAGCCAAAGTTGGAGGCTGCTGCCATGCGTAATGTCAACATTCAGATGTTGTATCGTAAGATATTGGAAGAGAGTTTGATTCAGTCACAGGTGCATGCTGACTTGATGCGATTTGAGACTGCCCCTAATAAGTATAAGCGCTTGTGCGAGATGAATCCACAGGTGGTATTGAGAGCTCCGCTCACCTATATCGCCAATTATCTACAGATGACGCCTGAGACGCTCTCTCGCATCCGATCAAACACCCTGTTGTAAGTTGGGAGTTAGGAGTTAGGAGTTGGGAGTTAGGAGTTAGGAGTTTTGCACCCTTAATATGGTTGAAAATAAGTAGCTATATTTCGATACATGGTTATCAATAAAAAAAGGACGAGAAAAGTATGTTGTGAACAACTTTCTCGTCCTTTTTCTTAACAGATAGGAAGTAATCAAAGCTATTATAAACTCCTAACTCCCAACTCCTAACTCCCAACTCCTAACTCCCAACTCCTAACTCCTAACTTTCATCGTCCCAATCTTCGTCGTCGAAGCCAAACATGGTTGGATCGACAAAAGCATCGAGAGCTCTACGTTCTTTCTTGGTTGGTCGACCAGTACCACGGGCACGGTCCACGAATCCGCTGATGCGGCTCATCTCCAGAAGTTCGTATTGCTTAGGGTCGGTAACGTTGGTGTATACGCCGAAGAGCATCTTGGCACCCACACGTTGCTCTATGCAGTCGAGCACCTTGTAAGAATAGGTGATAGGAGGCTTCTTGACGCTTATCACCTCGCCTCGCTTGATGATGTGAGATGGCTTCACGTTGACACCATTGATGGTGACGCGTCCGTTCTTGCAGGCATCGGCAGCTATGCTGCGAGTCTTGTAGATACGGGCTGCCCATAACCACTTGTCTATTCTAGCACTTTCCTTCATAATCTTTTATGATTAACTCTAAACTCCTAACTCCTAACTCCCAACTCCTAACTCGTCAGTTACTTCTTTCCGAGTTTGTTAAACTGGTTCATCGTGATGTCGATGCCAGCCAATACGAAGCTCTTGATGATTTCTACGCCTAGGTCGATGGCAGGTTGGAGCTGCTTCATGTCTTCCTCGGTGTATTTGCCGAGTACCCAGTCTATCTGTCCGCCCTTTGGGTAGTCATTGCCGATACCCATGCGCAGGCGTGCATAGTTCTGACCGATGAGCTGCTGGATGTGTCCCAGGCCATTGTGTCCGCCATTGCTGCCGTTTGCCTTGAGGCGGAAAGCGCCAAGGGGTAGGGCAAGCTCATCGCTGATGACGAGCAGTCGGCTTTGGTCTATCTTCTCCTGGTTGAGCCAATAACGCACGGCATTGCCGCTGAGATTCATAAAGGTGGTAGGTTTCAACAGGATAACCTTACGTCCCTTGATGGTAGTCTCGGCAACGAAGCCATAACGCTTATCCTCAAAATGAATATTGGACGCTTTAGCAAAAGCGTCCAATACCATAAATCCTGTGTTGTGCCTGGTCTGAGCGTATTCATCGCCCGGATTGCCAAGCCCACAAATCAAATATTTATCCAATGTTTGAATATGCTTTACTCAGGTTTGTAAAAAGTTCCACGTATGGGGCTCTGATTACTCAGCAGCAGCCTCTGCGTCATCATCCTGCTGTGCAGCGAGCTGAGCGTTACGTGTCATCTTGATAGAGCAAACTACAACAGCCTTGCTTGTAGCCAACTCGAGACCCTCGAATGAGAGGTCACCTACCTTGATGCTCTTACCAATCTTCAACTCTGTAACGTCGATATCGAGGTGCTCAGGAATAACCTGGTAAGGAGCTGTAACGTTGATCTTACGGATAGAGAGGTTCATACGACCACCATCACGTACACCCTGTGCAAGACCTACCAACTTAACTGGGATACCGATAGTGATAGGCTTCTGGTCGTTCACCTCGTAGAAGTCAACGTGCAATGGAGCGTCTGTAGTTGGGTGGAACTGAATCTCCTTCATGATAGCTGTGTGGCTCTCACCGTCGATGATGAGGTTGATCACGTATACGTGAGGAGTGTAGATGATCTTACGCAACTCAGCGAATGGAACTGCGAATGACATAGCCTCAGGAGCACCGTTCTCGCCCTTCTTCTCACCATAAAGGTTACATGGGATCAAACCTTCCTTACGCAATGCCTTTGAAGCTTTCTTACCAAGGTCTGTACGCTTCTGACCTGTTACATTAATCTCTTTCATTTTGTGTTACTCTAAATTAAGTTGTTTTTAATAATTGATTGCCTTAACTCGCCATCACACGGATTAGCTTTGTTTTAAGCGGGTGCAAAGGTACTAATTATTATTGAGATATGCAAGTTTTTCCACGAAAAAATGCTCCAAAACATCTTTTTCCCTTAAAAAAATAGAAAATATACCTGCTTTTCT
>ERZ1035006.39-NODE-39-length-96726-cov-6.557106_pt1 | contig 96726 bp, 94 predicted proteins | sample MGYA00520694_ERZ1035006 | MGnify/ENA primary metagenome ERZ1035006 (study PRJEB33766, sample SAMN09781746) | gut metagenome | biome: gut microbiome | host: Homo sapiens | place: Madagascar | study: EMG produced TPA metagenomics assembly of the PRJNA485056 data set...
GCGTAGAATGAAGAAGGTTCCAGGCGGGCTGACACCAACATTCGGGACACTACTGGAAAAGGAGTCCCCAATCGCGAAAAAGTTGCAAAAACGTCGGGATTTTTGTTTTTGCAATGAGAGGATCGCCAGACAGGGCAAGGCTGAATACACTTTTTGCCTATTCCGGGATTTCACCTCGTCGGCGCGAATCCTTTGCACCCGGCAATGCAACAAAAACCGCCCGAAGGCGGTTTCGTTCTCAAATATATGGCTGGGCCAGCAGGATTCGAACCTACATAACTGGTACCAAAAACCAGGGTCCTGCCATTGGACGATGGCCCAGCGTATGCCATAAGGCGTTTTGTGATTATAACGTATCTGGCATGGTCAAGCCAAACAAACAGCCGATTCGCCAAAACGCCACAACCCAATATGGCGCCGTCATGCCACGTACAGGGAGAGGAGAACCTATCGCGTCCTTAACTCCCAAAACGCCACAGCGCTTGCAGCGGCAACATTGAGCGAATCGACCCCATGCGCCATAGGGATCTTCACCGTATAGTCGCATGCGGCTATGGTGTGCTGCGACAGGCCATCACCCTCCGTGCCCATGACAATGGCAAGCTTTTCACACTTTTTGAGCTCAGGGCAGTCAAGGCTTACCGAATTATCATCAAGCGCCATGGCTGCGGTCTTGAATCCCAGGCTCTGCAGCTTGGCAATGCCGCCCTGGGGCCACTCTTCCCCCGGCTGATCTCCGATGCGCGTCCAAGGCACCTGGAACACCGTGCCCATAGAAACACGAACCGCGCGACGGTATAAAGGATCACAGCATGCAGGTGTGCACAGAACCGCATCCACCCCTAACGCTGCAGCGCTACGGAACGCGGCACCCACATTGGTGTGATTGGTAATGTCTTCCAAAATGGCAATACGGCAAGCATTGGCAACCGTTTCTTCCACCGAAGGCAGAAGTTTGCGGCGCATTGCACATAGCACGCCACGGGTCAGCTCATAACCCGCCAACTTTTCAACCTCTTCAGCAGGCATAACGAAAACAGTAAGGCCGCCTTCTTCAACAGGCTTATTGCCGCCCATGCGATTTACAAGACCAGCCATGCGCTCAAAACGATGCTCGGGCACCAAAAGGGAAATCGGCTGATAGCCCGCCGCCAACGCACGGTCGATAACCTTGTCCGATTCGGCAATGAAAATTCCCTTTTCCGGCTCAAGCTTATTGCGCAACTGAAGCTCTGTCAGGCGCGCATACACATCAAGACGCGGGTCCTCCAAAGAAGTTGGGTATTCAATCATTGAAAGCCTTTCAAATAGCGGTCTTTTTACGCGCTAAGCGCGCCAACTGCAAAAACAGGAACTACACCACCAGCAGCGCCAACAACGGCAAAGTGACGATTGAGAGAATAGTGGTGATGAATGTTCCTCGCGACATGGTCATGGTATCGCCACCATAGGCCAAGCACATCATAATGCCCGACGAAGCGGCGGGCATCGCGGATTCAATCACGATAACCGCGAGAACATACGGATCATGGATAAAGATACCGCCTATGAAAAAGATGAGCAGCGGCACACCTGCCAAACGCATGAACGAAGTGAGGTAGCTCCAGCCATCGTTCACCATCTGCTTCAAGGGCTGCTTGGCGAGCGTCGATCCGATTACCAACATAGCTGCCGGCACCGTCATCTGCCCCAGCAGATTACACGTCTGACCGATATAGCCCGAGTCGGCAACGCCGAATAGGGCAAGAAACATAGCAATGAAGCAGCTGATAAGACAGGGACTCACAAGCTGCTTGCCGATAGCCTTCACCTGTTCTTTTAGCGGCTTTTTGGCCGCAACGCCTTCTGTTCCTGTACTCGCGATAAACAACATTCCAACCGAGAACATAAAGACATTGTAGGGAATGTTGTAAACAGCGCCGTAGAGCACGGCGTCATTCCCCATGATGGCACCCAACACCGCGAAGCCGATAAAGCCCGTATTTCCGAACGATATGAGATAAGCATGCGCACCCTGCGCCGGCTTCGGCACGCCCCGATATACCACACGCACGAAAACCCACGCAAACAAACAGATGAAAAAGTAGAGCACGGTCGAGCACACCAGCAGCATAAGAATGGTGCGAGAATCGGGCAAATTCGTGTTGCCCAACACCGAATTTAGGATCATACCGGGAAGCGCCACCGTCATGACGAGCTTGGAGAGCAGGGCGTCGAAGGCGTCGTTCATTAAGTGAAGTTTGCGCGCCAACGCGCCAAGCAGCACCACGGTGAACAGAATGAGCATCTGCAATCCAGCGTGTGTGAGAACTTCCACAAACAACCCCTTATGTAGCTACCGATTGCGCCTTTGAGGCGCAAAGCAATTATAGGGTAAGAGAAGTATGCGAATGGATAAGCAGGGCAAAGGTGGCAGCAACGCGGTCGATGAAGAGAAAAAGCGGCAAGTGCGCGCAATGGACGGCAGAGCGCGCCTTCGACGCGCCTGCCGCTCGGAGAATATGCACGCATCCGGCAAAAAAAACACAAAGCGCAAGCACGAACGTGAAAACAAATACCCAACAACGCCGCTCAGCCCGCTACACCACAATAAGCGCAATAACAGGCAGGGTAATCAGGGAGAATACCGTGGTTAAGAAGGTTCCGCGCGACATGGTTCGCGTGTCGCCATCATAGGCCAAGCACAACATGGTGCCATTCGAAGCGGCGGGCATGGCAGCCAGAAGCACCAGAATGGCAAGAAGGTACGGATCGCTCACGAACAGACCGAAAACAAAGTACACGCCTACCGGAACCACGATAAGGCGAATAAGCGTAGTGAGATAGCTCCAGCCGTCGAACAGCATTTCGCGCACAGGCATCTTCGCCAAGGTTGAGCCAATGATAAGCATTGCGGCAGGAACCGTCATTCCGCCCAAGATGCTGCACGTTTGCCCAATGGGGCCGTTGTCGGTTATATGCAGCAACGCCAAGACCATCGCAGCATACGAGGCCAGCATCACCGGTTTGGTTAGAGTGTGGCCCAGTGCTTTCAGTTGCATTTCCACACTGCGCTTTTCCCTTGTTTGCTCATCGTCGCCCGCGACAAAGAACACGCCGAGCGAAAACAGCACCACGTTGAAGACGATGTTGAATACCGCCGCATACAGCACAGCGTTGTCATCGAATATGGCGGCAAGTACCGCGAAGCCCAGAAAGCCCACGTTTCCGAACATCATCATGAAGGCATGTGCTCCACGTGCTGGACGGTTGAGCTTGCGATACACCAGGTGGGCAACGGCGTATGAAAATACTGCAGCAAACAAGAAATACAAAGCCGCATAGCCAAACATGGTAAGGATAACCTCGTCGGGTGGCAGCTGGCTGTCGGAGAGCACCGAGTTTAAAATGGTTGCGGGAAGGGTGATAGACATTACCAGCTTGGAAAGATTCCCATCAAAAAGATCGTCTGTCATGCGCTTTTTCCTTGCGATGAAACCGCACAACATGATCGCGAACAACATCAGCATCTGGGTGAACGTGTGCTGAAAAACCTCCATAGGAGTAATTCCTTCTTCCTGCGCATGCCTGATTGATATGCAAAATAACTAACGAATATGCTCAATAGGCCAAAGGCCCGCACGCGAGGGTACTCCTGTCCGTCGACCGAGATTGCTCCACAGTCGATTCTTCACAAAACCATAGCAATAGAATCAAAAATGATTCACCAAAGCTATCAAACGGCCCAGAATGAAGCCCACTAGGGGTTCAGAGAGCAAAGCGAACCCAAACCGAAAAATGGATCAAGCCCAACTGCAAGCCCTCAGTGGTTCGGGGAGCAAAGCGAATCCGAGCCAACACCCCAAGGGCGTTGACCAAGCTCAAAGAGCGAAGCGAATTTGCCCCCAACCCAGCCGCGGCCCCAAGGGTTCAGACAGCGAAGCTGATCCGAACCCAACGCTCAAGGGGCGTTGACGAAGCCCGAGGCATGCACCAGTACATCAGCGAGCGGCGCCCTGGCGAGTACAGCTGACTTGAAAGCACAAAGAATAGTCTCATGACCATGCTGAGCGCTTGAAAGTCAGCTGTGCCGCCAGGGCGCCGCGCAGCGTCATCCCGTATGGGGCGAGTGCACAAAAAAAGCACCCCGAAGGGTGCTTTTTCAGTGCACGAGCGGACGTACCGAACTTACATCATGCCCATGCCGCCGCCCTGGCCTGCACCAGCGAGTGCAGACAGGTCGGGACCTTCCTTGGGGATTTCATTGATGGTTGCCTCGGTAATGAGGATCAGGCCAGCAACGGATGCTGCAGACTGCAGAGCGGTGCGCGTAACCTTCACAGGATCGGAAACGCCCATCTCAATCATGCTGCCCTCTTCGCCGTTTGCGAAGTTGTAGCCTTCACCCTTAGCGAATGCCTTGGCCTTTTCGACAACAACGGAGCCTTCATAGCCAGCGTTGGTCGCGATAGCGCGCATAGGAGCCTCGAGCGCCTTGCGGATGATATCGACGCCAACCTGCTCGTCTGCGTTTGCAACCTCAACTGCATCAAGTGCGCTGATTGCGTTGATGAGAGCTACGCCGCCACCAGCAACGATACCTTCCTCAACTGCTGCGCGGGTTGCCTGCAGAGCGTCTTCGATGCGGCTCTTCTTTTCCTTAAGCTCAGACTCGGTAGCAGCGCCAACCTTAAGAACAGCAACGCCACCGGAAAGCTTGGACAGGCGCTCCTGCAGCTTTTCCTTGTCGAAGTCGGAGGTAAGGTGCTCCAGCTCGTTGCGCATCTGAGCAACACGAGCATCGATTGCCGCCTTGTCGCCAGCACCGTCAACGATAACGGTTGCATCCTTGGAAACCTTAACGGTCTTGGCGGTACCAAGAGCGTCAACGGTAACATCGGCAAGCGTCATGCCGAAGTCCTTGGAAACTACCTTGCCACCCGTAACAACTGCGATGTCCTCGAGGATGCGAGCACGACGATCGCCGAAGCCGGGAGCCTTGATAGCAACCACGTTCAAAGTGCCACGCAGCTTGTTCAGCAGCAGGGTGCCCAGTGCTTCGCCCTCAACGTCTTCTGCAACGATGAGCAGCGGACGGCCTGCCTTCATGATGCCTTCCAGCAGGGGAACCATATCCTGGATGGAGGTAACCTTAAGGTCGGTGAGCAGGATGTAAGGATCGTTCAGAACGGCTTCCATGCGCTCGGAGTCGGTTGCCATGTAAGGAGAGATGTAACCACGATCGTACTGCATGCCCTGAACAACATCGATGTCGATGCCGAAGGTCTGGCTGTCCTCAACGGAAATAGCGCCGTCTTTGCCAACTTCGTCCATTGCCTCAGCGATCTTTTCGCCGATTACTGCATCGCCAGCGGAAATGGTGCCAACGTTTGCAATCTGCTCCTTGGTGGAGATTTCGGTTGCATCGTTCTTGATAGCAGCAACAACGGCTTCAGTTGCCTTATCGATACCGCGGCGAATGCCAAGAGCGTCAGCACCAGCGGTTACGTTGCGCAGGCCCTCGCTTACGATAACGTCGGCAAGGAGGGTTGCGGTAGTGGTGCCGTCACCAGCAACGTCGTTGGTCTTAACAGCAGCTTCCTTTACCAGTTGAGCGCCCATGTTTTCCACAGGATCTTCGAGCTCAACCTCGCGAGCAACGGTAACACCGTCGTTGGTTACCAGCGGTGCACCGAAAGAACGCTCGAGAGCAACGTAGCGACCCTTAGGTCCAAGGGTTACCTTTACGGCGTCTGCGAGCTTCTTTACGCCCTGAGCCATGCCTGCGCGGGCATCGGCCTCAAACTTGATTTCCTTAGCCATATTGAAATTCCTTTCAAATGAAGTAGTACCGAATGAAGCGCAAAAAGCGCTTGCGCTTGCCGCTCCGAGTTATGCGGCAAACCAGAACCTACTTACTCTGCGTAAACAGCGTAAATGTCGTCTGCGCGAAGGATCAGAACCTTTTCGCCTTCAACGTCAACTTCGGTTCCGCCGTACTTGCCGTACAGAACATGGTCACCAGCCTTAACAGGCATGGGAAGGTGCTCACCTTCGTTGTTGACCTTGCCTTCGCCTACAGCCAGAACAACACCAGACTGGGGCTTTTCCTTGGACTCTGCAGCGATGTACAGGCCACCTGCGGTGGTTTCCTGAGCCTCGTCCTGCTTGACGATGATGCGATCACCGAGCGGCTTAAGATTCATAGCGTGCTTCCTTTCGCAATTTAATTCGCGCCTGGTTGCAAGCGCGGTTGTTACCATGGTTTAGCACTCAACTTTTAGGAGTGCTAACGGATATACATACTAGCAAGTTGACCTAAGAATGCAACCATCCGTGAAGAAAACTTGAGTGTACGGCACTTAGATATTCAGAAAGCTCTTTCGATCGATATATAAGCCTTTGACCTGGGGTTTCAAGAATCCTATAGGTAAATTTCAGGTGATTTTTCACACGGAATTACAAAGGTTGCACCGTTTCGTTACCGCCTTGTTGCCAAATTTCTTGGCACTCAAAGGGCTTGAGTGCTTGCATCTACATCGCTCAGCCAGCCTGCGACATTTTGCGCAGTTAACAAAAAGATTGAGCAATCTCTAAAAGCCATTCACCTATCGAACAAGCTGATAGCATGTTGCGCGAGCAGCACCGATTTTCAGCACTGCACCTTCCTTCACCATCTTCTGCAGGGTTCGCTCGATAGTGCGCGTGCTAAGCGTAGGGCATGATCTTTCTATTTCTCGTTTCGAAATGGGCACGATAGCCTTTGTCAAGCAATCCCGAATTAGACCTTCATTGCCGATCGAAGCATTGATGGTGCTGAGCTTTTCATCAAGCTCCCGATAGCAGGAAAGCACAATGCCTAAGAAATAGGTGACGAACGGCAGGTAGTCGTTTTCGCGTGTAGCCCAACCGGCGGAGCTGTTCTGCAAAACCTCATAATAGGTTTGCTTGGTTCGTTCGATTTTCCCCTCAAGTGAAATATATTTTCCAACCAAATAACCGTTTTGGTACAGCAGCAAAAGCATAAGGAGCCTGCCCATCCGGCCGTTTCCATCTACGAACGGGTGAATGCTCACAAAGTCAAACACAAATTGGGCAACACAAAGCAGCGGGCTGAACACCCCCTGCTCAATTGATTCGTTATATGTTCGGCAAAGAGACTCTACGGCGTCAGGCGTGGCGGCAGCGCTGGTAGGTTCAAAACGCGTTCGGAGCCGACCACCGGGCAAGCGCTCAACGATAGCGTTGTCGGAATCTTTCCACCTGCCAGCAAACGAAGCTCGCTCCATATCGAACAAATCGCGATGCAGCTGAAGAATAACGTTCGGCGTTGCCGCGATATGGGCATACCGTTCATAGATAAGATCGAGTACGTAGCGATATCCCGCAATTTCGCGCTCATCGCGATTCCGAGGTGCAACTTTCCCTGCTGCCAATGCTTCCAAACGAGCATCGGTGGTTTCGATGCCTTCAATTTTGTTTGAAGAACCAATGCTTTGCACGCGAGCCACAGCAGCAAGCTTTTCGAATGATTCAGGCTTCAAGGCCTGGTACAACTCTTGCTTGCCTTTATATTCATGGATGGCGGCAACCGCACCCATGGTTACGGGCGTACATATGCTTGGCAGCGAAATGCTGTAGTCGAAATCCATGCGAGTATCCTAGCCAATGAGATAAGTATCTTAGCCACTTTATCATATTTGGCTAAGATACTTATCGAAATGGCGAGATACTACAGCAGCGCTATCTCCTTCGGGAGGAGCGTACGCAGATGCTCCCCCTCCCAAATATGGCGATCGATGAAATCGAGAATAAGGTTGACCTCTTCATCTGTTTTCATTTCTACAGCGCCATGATCGGCATTCGGGAAAAGTTTCAGCTCCGCATGCCCTTCTCCGCTTTTTTCGTTGATCATGCGCACCATAGAAACCGATTGCGTATAGGGAATGATCCGGTCCTGCACTCCTTGGAGGAAATACGCTGGCGGGAAATTCCCATTCACGAATTTGATAGGGCTGGCCGTTGCTGCGATTTCTGGGTTGTCCATGCAGCTCACGCCCATGAGCTGATTGTGCATTTTGCCCATGCCCTTTTCGCCTGTATCGCCACGCACGGTGTTGCCGTCGGTTGCGGCAGCTTGGTCTTCGGCGGTAGTGCGATCGCACAGGTCCAATTGGTACATATCAGTAGGCGAATATACCGCCACCAAACACTGCACGGCATCGGATTGATCGAGATTGCCGTAGCGACGCCCGTTCATTACGGGGCGGCCGGCGAGCGCCGCCACCATGCAGGCAAGATGCCCACCTGCAGAATTGCCCATAATGGCAATGTTTTCAGCGTTCAGGTTATATTCGGCAGCATGAGCGCGCAAAAAGCGAATCGCCGCGCGAACATCTTCGAGCGGTTCGGGCCAGTGAACGTCGGGAACCAGGCGGTACTCGATGCAGGCAACGGCATATCCCTGCGAAGGGAACTTGAATACTCCCGGCATGGTGTTTTCGCGCTTGTTGCCCGAAACCCAACCGCCACCGTGCACGAACACGATAAGGGGAAACGGCCCCTCCCCTTCATTCGGCAGCCAGATATCCATCATCTGACGAGGATCTTCGTCGGCATACGGAACGTTCAGAAAATGGCGCGCGAACTGCGCTGGATCGATTTCCCTAAAACTCCCCATAACAAGCCCCCTTGCATGCATGAAAAAAGCGAGCACAACATACTCGCTTTTTAGTTTATAGCAGCTCTCTTGCAATGCAGGCATTTTACTGCTGCCAAAAGCCAAAGCAGCAAATAGGCAGCTAGACCATATAGTAGCGATCCAAGAACTTCAGAAGGTCTTCGCCCTCTTCTCTTGATTCCACCATGAAAAGCCACTCCTTTTCGTCGTAGTCGAGGATATCCAACGCCCAAAGATCCTTATTGCCCCGCGCCGTTATTGCGGCCAGAAAGCCAATCGCTAAAGGATGGAATGAAAGCAGCGTTGCAACAGAACCGAAAAACGCGCCTTTCCTCAAAGCGTTTTCTCCCGCCTCTTCACCGTTCTTGAATAGAGTGCAGTTGCGCACACGAATGCGTTCCATAGGCTTAGCGAACAGGTCTGTCTCTTGGATGCGCTCAACGCCATGACGCGACAAGCGAAGGTAATGCCGGTATCCCTCCAGCGGTTCCCCGTTTGCGCCAACCGTTATTTGCCTTACGGCAACGTGGCGCTTTTCAACGTAGAATGCGTCGATTTCGCAATCTCGGTACTGCGGCTCGGGGATGGGGCGGGGCTCGTCATGATGATCTTCAAAGGATTTTCGCTCTTCCTCATTGCCCTCGGGAGCCATCGCTTTTATGGCACCGTCAACGGCTCCAGCAGCAATCTTTGCAGCATTGTTCGCAACATCGCCAACGCCCTTAGCGACGTCGCCAACAAATGCGAATGGGTCAAAGCCTGACATGGTTATTTCTTTCCGATAGAACCAAAGAAGCCACCGATTCCCTTTGCGGCATCACCGAGTCCTTTACCAGCCACGCGCAAACCGCCTTCAAGCGCTCCGCCTGCAACCTTGGCGCCTTCTTCGAGGACATCCCCAGCCGCTTGGGCTCCCTTTCCAACAACGCCGCCAACAGCTGCCACGCCGTCAGCCAAAGCTTTACCAGCCTGCTCGCCCGCAGAAACTGCCGCAGCCCCTGCCGAACAAACCGCCTTCGAAGCGTTTTCGACCGCCTCATCAACAACATTTTTTGTTGCCCCGTCGACCTCAGACTTGTCAATTCCCGAAACAGGGAGGGACCTGAGGTGCTTGCGCAGGCGCTCGGCGCCTGGCTTGAATGAAGCGTACGTGAGACCGCCTGAAATAAATGCCCCAGCCACAGGAACCGCCTTCTTTGCCACTGCATTAGCAAAAACTTCTTTGGTCATGGTCTTTTGCGTGAGCACTTTAATAACCTGTTTAGCAGGCTTCCACCAAGGAAGTTTGGTTAACGTCTGTTTTTTGATTGCCGCTGCAACACCATCCACCGCAACACCTGCAGTAATTTTCGTTATCGTTCCAGCAACACCCGTCACATTAAGAACTACGCCTAGAAAAGCAATCAGCAACCCCACGGTTTCATCGTCAACCTCGTTTTCTTTATCCAGGAAAGACTGCCACCCATAGAGATATGCAAGTTTTTGCTCTATCCTCATAACATGCGCAAAATACTGAGCGGCATCAGCGGTTATAGAACCCGCAATGGCAACACCGCCAGGCAAGCCTGCAAGGAAAGACAATGCAGAGCATTTCTTCGTCTCAAAATCGATAACCTCTGCTGCAATTCTGTCTAGTTCCTGAGGGGAAATCCCTGCCTCGATGGGGGTCTTTTCAATCGCAAGCTCCGCATTAATCTCAGGACAACGACGTTTTAGCTCAGAACGAAGAAAATGAGCTCTGTCAATTTTTACCGATTTCAGCGATGCAACGCACCTTAAAACCTTGGTAACGAATTCTTCCAGTTCTTCATTTGTAGCGCTCCCAATATCAGGGAGCTCGATTGCGCCTACTGCCCCTTCGGCCTCTTTTCGCAATTCATCATCTTCACATTCGCCTTCGACACCATTTTTCTCACTCATCTCAATCCCCCCCTCTTAGTCAGGCATGATCCTTTCGGCACAAAATACAAGCCTACGCCCCCCATTAAGGAGACGATAGACCCTGATAGCAATTCTTTTTCGCTGTGTTTACTTGTTGCCCAGCGTCTTATCTACGTCATATTCCTTGTTGTAGAACGCAGACAGCACATCAGAATAGTCGCGATACAAATCAGATTGAGCATCGGAGTAGCTTCGGTACAGGTCAGACTGCGCATCGGAATAGGCGCGATAGAACTCTGTGCATTCATCAGAGAGCGTCTTATAAGCGACCTTTCCCGATGAAGACTGCAGCACGCCAGCATAGTAAGTGTCATACATGTCGGACATTGCGTCCTGATAAATACCACGATAGAAGTCCGTCATCTCGTCTTCGTAAACAGCTCGATAGAACTTTGTCATTTCATTTTTAAGCTCGCTGTAGTCTTTGCTCTTTCCCTGTGCGGCAACGAGCTTGTAGTAGCTCACAGCGTTCTGATTAGTCCGTTCGAACAACTTTTCTGAAGCATCCTGCGTCGAAGCGTACCAATCAGTTATCGCTGCCTTTCCGGCAACATAGCTATCAAATGAGTCGCCCGCAGCCTCTTTAGCCTTCGACTCTTCACTCAGGATGCCTTCCTTAGTTGTCTTAAAATCGTTCTGGATGTCCTCAATGATTCCGTCCGTTGTTTTTGCTGCCGACAAACCGTTGTCCTTGGCTTCTTGCTGTTGGGCGTCTTGACTAGATCCGCTGCACCCTACCAGGCATAATGCCAGAGCACACGCTGCGACAATAATCGCCAACCACTTTATTTTCTTCATCTTCTTTCTCCTTCTTTTCGTTGCCGCAGGCACATTCCGCCTGCGGCTTTTTCTCGCAGCCCAGGCTAGGCTTTCGCTGCCAATGCCACGCTTAACGCTTCATCTATGAATTCGTAGGATCCAGGGCCAAGCCACAGTTCAAGGGTTGGTTCCATACTGGGCGAATCGAGCACTTCGCCGAGCGCCCTCGCCACGCCAGCCTGCGTTGACTCTTCAATAAGCCGGGCAGTGCGTTCGAATTCTTTGCGAAGAAAGCCCTGCACACATTCCGCATCGGGCCTTTCTCCTTTGTCTAGCCATTTCCTAATGCTCTTTTCAAGCTCGTCAATTTCGCCTGCGCTTATCAGTACGCATCGCTGCAGCAGGGCAAAATACACGTTGGCGCCAGATTGCTCCTGAACACTTGCAGCATCAACAACGGCTTTCATCACATACGAGCGAACCAGCTTGCGCAGCGGCGTCCTGCCTTTCATCGCAGCCACCAGTAACCTTCCGCAGGCAATTTGCCGCTCCAGCTCATCGCGCCGATCGAGCATGAGAGATACCTGGTCTTCAAGCATCGCGCAACCGCCTTCGCTCGCATCGGAGCGTTCGAACACCCTCTTGATTTCAACCAGGCTCAGGCCACGCTCTTTGTGACACTTCACCACAAACAAAGTCGCAACATCTTCAAGGCTGTAGTTACGCCTTCCCCACGAGCTATCCTTTGGCTGCAAGATGGCAACGCCGCCGCGCCCTTTGTAGCACGCTCTTTGGATATCGCGCCTTGATAGCCCAATAAGCTTTTCAACCTGGGAAATCTTCCATTCTGCTTTTGACATTTCAGGTTCTCTCACCTCCCCGTCTCTACAAAAGCTGTTCAACTGTTGAACAGCAAGCACAAACCATTCTTCTGCGCGACAAGCGGAAGCTGCAGCTTGGCGAGGAGAGATGTCCCCAGTTAGATACTTCATTTTTGCCTCCATAACAACGGGAATACGTGCGACAGGGGCAGGCCCCGTCGTTATAGGGCGTGTAAAAATTGCGAGGGAGACAGCGAAATGGACGCCGAGGGCAACACGTCGGGACAATTGCAAAAAAGAAGCGATGCAAAGAGCGACAACAAACAAAGCCAATTCCGGCATTTAGTCTGAAAAGCAAAATGGCAGCGCATAATAGACAAGCAAGAAATAGAAGCAAAACCAGGAAGGCTGCAAGCGAAGCATGGACCAACCAAAAGCCCAAACGCAGGAACGGCGCAAAGCCACACCTTTGCTAGCAAGCTGCGTAATTTTCCTGGTTGCGTTGAATCTGCGCCCTGCCATCGTTGCAGTGGGCCCCTTGCTTTCCAGCATTGGAGTCACATTCGACTGGGGTGAATCTATACAGGGGCTATTGGGCTCTCTGCCCCTTCTTGCTTTTGCGCTGTTTAGCCTGATCGTTGGTGCGCTGACCGCAAAACTCGACAGCAACAAGGTGCTATTTTGGGCGCTTATCGCCCTTGCCGGTGGATGTATAGTGCGTTCGCTCTCGGGCGAGAGCATGGTTTGGCTAGGCACCCTGGCAATTGGCGCATCAATTGCCGTAGGCAACGTGCTGGCGCCTGCCATCGTTAAGCGCGACTTCATCGATAACGTCTCATTTGCAACCGGAGCCTATTCCGCCTGCGTCACTGCAGGATCAGCGCTTGCTGGCCTAACCGCCTCGGCAGCTGCCGACGCCCTCGGAGGCTGGCAACCTGCATTGACGTTCTGGGCAATTCCCGCACTGCTCGCCGCCCTTCTGTGGCTGCTGCGCACAAAACTCACTCGAAACATCAAAAGCATTCAGACTGATGAAAAAAGCAGCGTCGCCGAAACGCACCTTGAGCAAATGCCCGAAAGCGCAAAGGAAGCCTGCCCCATCAGCGAAAACGCACAGGCGAAATCTCCCCTTCGCACGTTGCTGAAAAGACCATCGACCTGGCTTGTCACGCTCTTCATGGGGCTTCAATCTGCAGCGTTCTACACCTTCTGCAATTGGCTTCCCGGTATTGCTGGAGCTGCTGGTTTTTCCTCCGGCGAAGCAGGCGTGCACCTCTTCATATTCCAAGCGCTCGGCATCGTATCGGGCCTTCTAATCCCACGCTTCATGTATCTTCGCGACAATCAAGTGTGCGCAGGGATCCTGGCAAGCGCGCCGCTGCTAGTCGCCGCATTGGGATGGCTCCTGATCCCGCGCCTTTCCCTTCTCTGGAGTATTTTTGGGGGAATGGGGCAAGGGGCTTCGCTCGTGGTGGCGCTTACCCTTATCTCTCTGCGCGGAAGAACCCACGCCGAAACAGTTGCCCTTTCGGGTTTTGCTCAATCGCTTGGCTACCTTCTTGCCGCATGCGGACCCTTTGTATTCGGCGCACTCACGGAAACAACGCAGGGATTCGAAGCGCCCTTGGTATTTATGGCAATCCTCGCCACGGCTCAATGCGCGCTGTCGCTTTTCGCGGGTCGGATCCCCAAAGATCGGTAGCATTTACGCATTGCGTTTGCCGCGAAACACCGAATATGCCGAACTGTGCAAGACCAACTCGTTTCATATAGGACAAATGAGAACAGGTGACATCATCGACCTCTGTCGCCTGTAGAGCAGAAGACAATTACAGACATCAACCGGTTGATAGCCCCTAAAAAGAACAAAAGAAAAGCTGCCCCTGCGTTGCAGCAAATCGCATCCCCGCATAGGAGAAAAACGATTCTGTGCAACGCAGGAGGCAGCTTGCGCTGTTCGGATGCATCGACTTATGCCCAGCAAACAAAACTGGGCATGCAGGGTTTACAGAGAGCGGATCTTTTCAGCCAGCCAGTTGGCCCACTCTTCCACGCCATCGCCGCTCGTAGCGGAAATGGGGAAAATGGGAGCCTGGGGGTTCAAGTTGGCAATATGGCTGTAGAACAGGTCCTTGTCGAACGTGAACACAGGCAAGGTGTCAACCTTGTTCAGCACGATGGCAGAAGCAGCCTGGAAAACACCCGGATACTTCAAAGGCTTATCGTCGCCTTCAGGCACCGAAAGAATCATCGCCTTCATGTTTTCGCCCAAGTCGAAATCGGTCGGGCACACCAAATTGCCCACGTTCTCGATGATGATGAGGTCAAGCTTGTCCAGATCGAGCACATCAACGGCACGGCGGATCATATCGCTTTCCAAATGGCATGCCCCACCCGTGTTGATCTGTACAGCGGCAATGCCCTGAGCTTTGATCTTCTCAGAATCCACCGAAGAGGCGATGTCTCCTTCGATAACCGCAATGTTGAATTCATCGCGCAATGCCTCGATGGTGGCAAGGATGGTTGAGGTTTTGCCGGAACCAGGCGATGCCAAAAGATCGAGCACGAACACCTTCTTTTCGGCAAACAGCTCACGATTGCTTTTTGCGAGCTTGTCGTTCTTATCAAGGATGGGTTGTTTCATATCGATCTGCATTGGTTGCCTCCATGTTCTTTGGGGAGTTACCTACTGAATGGTAAAGCGTCACACCGACGCCAGTTTGCTAATGCTCGCTTGATTGAAGCTACGACTCATCGGCGGAATCGTCTTCATCGGGAATATCGACCTCGATTGAGTCGATCTGCATTTCTTTGCCGGCAATAAGCTGCGTGAACCCACTTCCGCACTGGGGGCACGTTACGTGGTAGCGGTCGTGCTCGAATTCGTTTCCGCACTCCAGGCAAACGCTTACCGGCTGGATCATGTTGATTTTGAAGTCGGCGCCTTCGCACATGGTTCCTTCTGAAAGCGCCTCGAAGGCGAAGCGGAGGGCGTCTTCCACGGCTTCGGTCATGACGCCCACAGAAAGATCAATCTCCAAAACCTTGGTGGCGCCGGCGTTGCGAGCCGCTTCCTCGACCGACTCCATAACGCCTGTCATAATGCCTAGCTCGTGCATGGCTACTTGCCTTCGCTCTCTTCTTCGCCCCACAGATGCTCACGATAGCGCTGCTTCAGATCTTTGAGCTCAGCACGAGCCTCCTGAGCTTCAAGCTCTTCAGCCTTTTCCGCTTCCTCCTTGCGCTTGATGCGGTGGCTGAGGCCGACACGCGCGGCAAGCAAGCTGATCTCGTACAGAACCACCATCGCAGCAAACATAAGGCCCATGGTTACGGGAGAAGCGTCGGGCGTAACCGCTGCGGAGAATACCAGCAAGCCGATATACACAGTACGCCAGCTTGCACGCAACTTCTTGTAGGGTACCACGCCAAACATAACCAGGTAGAACACCACCAGGGGCATTTCGAAACCGATGCCAAAACCCAGCTCGAACTTGATGATGATATCCACCCACTGGCCCGCTTCGGGAAGGATGGTTGCAAAGCCCGATGCCTGGTCGGTAAGCCATTGGAAGGCAGGGTTCAAGATGACGCAGTAGCAAAATACCGTACCAATGATGAACAACGCCAGGGCGGCGATAAACGTAGGCAGAAACCACTTACGTTCGCGCGGCTTCAGCGCCGGCAGGAAAAACGCCAAGATCTGCCACAGCGTGATGGGGGCGGTGGCTACTACAGCGGTCCACAACGCCACGGTGATGCGCACCGAAAAGGCGTCGAATGCGCCCAAGACATTGAGCATCACATCGCCGTTGCCGTCGGTGGGCATGAACTCAGCCACGGGAGCCAGTAAGAATTGAACCACGGTGCCTGTGGAAAGATAGAAAACGCAGGTTGCCACAACGAGGCAAACAATAACGCGCACAAGGCGCATGCGCAATTCGCCCAGATGCTCCATGAGCGACATGCGCGCAGGTCCGATTGCCATACGCTATTCGCCCCCTTTCGTTGCCGCCGCTTCCTTTTGCGCGGCACGAGGAGCGGGCTTCACCGGCTTGGTGCCAAAAAGCTCATCGGGGGTAAATGCCGGTGCGGGCTTTGCAGAAGGCATAGGCTTGGATGCAGATTCCGCCCGACCGGCTGCATTCGCTGCAGCATCTTCGCACTTGCCTTCTGCGGCTTTTTCAAGTTCCTCAGCCTTTTTCGCCGCCTCCGCCTTCATGGCGGTACGGTTGGCATCGATCTGCTGGCGCTTCAAGCGCTCGGCGCGTTCTTTATCGTAGCGAGCTTTGCGCTCGGCAAACGATTCCTGAGTTGTATGAGGGGCCGGCTTCGAGCCAGAACCAGATGCGGCTTTTTTGCCTGCATCGGGGTCCAAAACCTCGTCGTTGATAACCGCCTTCATTTCTTCCTGCGCCTGCTTGAATTTATTGAGCGCAGCACCCAACGTTTTCGCCATTTCTGGCAACTTGTCGGGGCCGAAAATCAAGAACGCGAACAGCAGGATTATGAATAACTCAAATCCGCCAATGCCGAACAACTGGTACTTCCTTATCTCTCCAGCGCTACCGAGCCGAACGACAGTAGGCAGCACTTAGTGGTTTTTGCCGCTTGGAGCCTTTATTGGTTTCCGCCAAGGAACATAAGACCCATGGTTGGAAGAGAGAGGGCCAAGATCAAAATAACGCACACCGCAATAACGAATATGCGCTTGAGAAGCTCATCGCGCTTCTTCTTTTCCTCGGCAAGGCGCTGGCGCTCAAGGGCACGCTCCTCGCGCTCCTTCAGCTGCTTTGCCGTCATCTTCTGCTTTTTACCGTTAGCCATTGAATCTCTTTCCGTAAGCGTGTGGTCACCTTAACGCACGGCACGCAAAACAAGCCCCTCTTTTCGACAAGAGGGGCTTACTGGTGCCAATAGGCATTAAGAGCGAAGGCGACCGCGAATCTCAAGAACGTGAGCGATGTTCTTTGCCACTTCGCCAGCGACGTGCAGACGTCCGCGTTCGTAGAGCACCTTGCCGTCGACCATGGTCATGGAAACATCGCCGTTGCCCACAGATCCCAAAAGGGCAGAAACAGGGTCTGATGTGGGCGTAGAGTGCGATCCTGACAGATCGACCGCAACGATGTCGGCACGTTTGCCAACCTCCAGCGAGCCTACCTTGTCGTCGATGCGCAGCGCCTGGGCGGCACGCAAAGTGCCCATTTCCATAAGCGTGCGGGAATCAAGGAATTCACCGGTTACAGCACGCTGAATGAGCAGTTCCATGCGCATTTCGCTAAAGATGTCCATCGTGTCGATAGAAGCCGGGGCTCCAGTACCCAAGCCCACACGCATGCCGGAGCGCAGATATTCGCTAACCGGCGCAACACCCATGCCCAGCTGAGCATTCAGGCTGGGGCATGCGCATACAGCAACGTCGTATTCCTTCAAATGCCTGATGTCTTCGTCGTTTACGCGCACGCCGTAGACGATCATGACGTTCTTCGCCTCGAACAGGCCCCAATTCAACACGTAGTTGACGGGGGTTGCGGAAGTGGGAAGCCATGGCGGAACCTCCATGAAGCCCTGCATTCCCAGATCCTCGTCCAGGCCAGAGGGGGCACCGTACTTTACGAAGCGGTACTCTTCGCTGCTACCCGCTAAATCCATTGCGATGGGCAGATCGCCGTTATCGGAGACGTATTTCACCACGCTGCGATACAGCTCGGGGTGGCATTCATACACAGGGTCTGGCGCAATGCCCAAGGTGATGCGATTGGGGTCGATGGTCTGCGACCACTTTTCCAAATCGCTATCGGCCTTCTTGATTGCGTAGTTGACCAAGCGCTTGTCGATTGCGCCCGCCTCACGATAGAACATGCCGCGCAGGCCAAGTTTCTGAGCAGCGGAAACGCAAGCGCCCGTAGACGTGATGTCTGCCACGGTGGTAACGCCCGAAGAAAGCGCCTCAAGACCACCCAGGAACGCAGAGTCGAATGCCTCTGCATAGGAAATACGCTTGCGGAGCGCAGCGATTTCCTTACGCCACTGAACGAAGGGCAGGTCGTGCACCAAACCGCGGAACACCGCGTCTTCCATGCGCGCATGCAGGTCGATAAAGCCCGGGGTGAGCGCAGCCATGCCGAAGTCTTTTACCTCTTCGTTGGGGTAGCGCAAGCGCATCATTTCCGCATCGCCAATGTCGGCGATAGCACCATCTTTAATGAAAACCGCACCGTGCTCGATGGGCTCGGATGAAACCGGAACAACGTATTCAGCGATCAGTAGCATGCGCATCCTCCCGATAGAGTAATTCTTTGCAATGATAGCATTGCGGCGTTTATATCTTGCCGTTTTTCACAGACCCCTAACGAGCCGGATACGCAAGCGTGCCGTTCTTGTCTATAATCAGCTAACGCACAGAGCAATACTCGTACATAAGGACGCGATAACGCATGAGCAACACCTCCCAAACGCCTGAAAAGCAGGCGGACCATTCCATTGATACCGCAACGGGTCAGGAAGCCCCTGCCGAGATTTCTTCTGCTCGCGTAAAGAAGATCTTCACCGATATCGCTTGGAAGTACGAGCGCTTCAACAAGCTCTCCAGCTTCGGCCAATACCGCAGCTGGCTGCGCACGCTTATCGATAAATCGCCCATCACCAGCGAAACGCTGATGTTGGACATTGCCGGCGGCACAGGAGATGTGACGTTTACGGCTTGCGAGCGAAAGCAGCCCAAACACATCATCCTCTCCGACTACACTCCCGCCATGCTCGAAGTGGCCCAAAGCCGACTTGATGCAGGTGAGGCAAACGGGGTTCCCGTTGAGCTTGCTGTGGTCGACGGGCAGGACATCCCCTACGGAAACGAGTCTTTCGACGTAATCACCATGTCATACGGCATTCGCAACATGCCCGAACGCGAACGCGCACTTTCCGAGATGTATCGCGTGCTGAAGCCGGGTGGCGCACTGTGCGTACTGGAGTTTTCAACCCCGCCCAATCCTCTTATGCGCCTGGGCTACAACCTGTATTTGCGTTGGGGCATCCCCGCCTGGGGAAAGATCGTCACAGGCGATGCTTCGGGCTTTGTGTACCTAGCGAAATCGATTAAAGCCTTCCCCGATCAAAGGGGCTTCACGCGCATGCTGAAGGATGCAGGCTTTTCCCGTGTCGAATACACCAATGTAACATTCGGCGTTGCCGCCGTTCATATCGCTTTCAAGGAATAGCAGGCAGGCGCTCCTGCTCAAGGCGCGCTATGCTCGTGGCTTTTCTGCGGAGTCGCTCTTCATCCGAACGCCCCGCGTATGGTGCGCTATACGACAACCGACCCTTTAACCGGTATCGCTCCTCCGGGCACGCGTGCTAGCTTCAGAATGCATGTCAACGACGGCGAAAGGGCGGCAGGCATGACCAACCCAGCCGCCAAGCACACCGACGAGTCCAGGCGCCCTTGTGCATGCGCGCTATAGCCAGAACTACTCGATGACGTAGGCCGCCACGATTTCGGCGTAATAGGCCGTGTGCTTGTTGGGACCACCCAGCGCTTCGTCGATTGGATACCACTTTTCCGCATCCTCAGCATCAAGGTTGGCAAGATCTTGTTCCTGCTTGAAAAGAACGCGGCACTCCAATGTAAGGGGAAGTTCGCGAATACCCGGCACGTTTACCTCTTCGGGTTCTTCGAGCGTGAGTCCAAGCTCGGCAATCTTGTCCAAATCGCGACCCGACTTCGCACCGCACACCGCAGTGATCTTCTTATCGAACTCGCCCATAGGCAGGTTCACCGTGAACTCGCCGGTGGCGTCCAGGAATTCCTTGGTGAAACGGCTTTCGCGCACGTAGGTGATGAACAGGGGCTTTCCCCACTCAATTGCCATGCCGCCCCAGCTGATGGTCATAGTGTTGACCTGACCGTCTTTCTTTGTGGTGAGCAAGACGGCATCGTTAACCTTCTTCATGATTTCGCCAGCATGTTCAATTGCATCGATAGAGCGCTTCATACCAATCTCCTTTACGCGTGTTTTCGCGATCGATTATACCGAAGAGGCCGCCGAGGTTGCGAACGCGTTGCGCTTCCTCCCGTATGCGACGGGCGACCCTCCCCCGGGGGCCTATGCCATGAGCGATTCCTGGCACTATGCGACAAGCGATTCCTGGGTCCTATGCGAGGGCAATCCCTGGACCCCATACAACAGGCGACCCCTGAGCGGAACGCGGAAACATGTCCGACAAGGTCAGACACGGCTTGCCCCAATGAGCAATTCCTGGGCGAAACGCGGAAACATGGCGAAATCTTCGCCAAATGTACTCCAGCGCAGCCAGAGAACAGCTTTCTGGCATGATTTCACTGAAATGCACTCCTGGACAGCCCATTTTGGCGAAATAGGCGTATTTTGTACGCTTCGAACCGAAAAAACGCTGTCGGAAGGCACATTTCGCGAACATCTCGCCAAAAATGTCGAGGTTTTCTGCCCGAGAGTACGAAATACGCCGATCTTGCCATTATTTGGCCCGGGGCCCTCGCGTAAAAGAAGACGAGTATGCTGCCCGCAGCGCTCAGGATGATATTCCCGCCCTCACAGGAGAAAGCGACGAATCGTGAATGACGAGGCAACGGGCAACAGGATATTCCCGCCCCGCGGGAGAAGACGTCGTCTGCTGCATTTTCCGCGATCTGACCTACGATCCCCCCCCCGCGGAAAAGGGCGGCGGCGGATCGGCGGCGCGCGAAAGCCTTTTGCGACCACCCCCCGCACGCGGGAAAGAGCGCAGGGGTCAAGCCGAACCCTTGCCATCCCGGCCATCACGCGGGAAGCAGTGCCTCGATCGGCAAGAACCCGAAAGCAGCATCCTGATCGACTGGGGTTCGAGAAGAGGCACTCTTATCGACTAGCTCGAGAACAACGTCCTCCCGACAAGACCAGGATCTGAAAAACAGCGCCCTGACCAACCAGAACCTGAGAAGTAGAGCCCTGATAGGCGGGAGACCGAAAAGCAGAGCCTAATACGCCTCGTCGAGCGGGGCGTGGGCCTTCACATCGCAATCCAAGCCAAAGAACTTGCCCTGCTTATAGCGATCGAGTGCAACCAACGCGACCATGGCAGCATTATCGGTGCAGGCAGAAAGCGGCGGCATGGTAAGGCGCACGCCGAGCTGATGGCACATAGCCTCATAAGCGTGGCGTAGCTCGGGATTGGCAGCAACGCCACCACCCAGGCAAAACTCTTTTGCGCCCGTTTGACGAAGAGCCGTGCGAGCCTTCGCCACCTGTACGTCGATAACTGCAGCCTGAAAGCTTGCCGCCACATCGGCCTGGTTGATCTGACGGCCCGCCTGCTGCTCTTTTTGCAAATAGGTCATAACCGAGGTCTTCAAGCCTGAAAGCGAGAACTGCAGATCGCCCGAATGTATCAGCGCACGGGGGAAACGAACAGCCTTAGGGTTGCCTTTTTCGGCCAAAGCAGAAATGAGCGGGCCGCCAGGGTACCCCAATCCCATTGCCTTTGCCACCTTGTCGAAGGCCTCTCCTACCGCATCGTCAAGCGTTGAGCCCATAGTTTCGTAGTCGCCCCAGTCTTTCACATGCACCAACATGGTGTGGCCGCCCGAAACGAGCGAAACCACCATAGGCGGCTTGATGTCGGGGCAGGCGATCTTATTCGCGTACAGGTGACCTTCCAGGTGGTTCACGCCGATAAGAGGCACATCGCAAGCCCAGGCCAAACCCTTCGCGAATGCTGCGCCCACAACCAGGGCACCAACCAAACCAGGCGCATAAGTTACCGAAACGGCAGACAAATCGTCCCAAGAAAGATCGGTCTTGCCTGTGCGCTCGCGCGCTTGGGCCAAGCACTCGATTACCACCCCACCGATAGCCTCAATATGCTTACGGCTGGCAATTTCCGGCACTACCCCGCCGAAACGGGAGTGGAAATCAATTTGGGAGGCAACCACATCAGCGATGATGGTTCCCGCTTCGTCGATAAGCGCTGCGGCAGTTTCGTCGCATGAAGACTCGATAGCCAAGATGAGTTTGCCCTCAAGCGGCACGCACTCCCCCGCCGCTTCGCCCGCATGCGCAGCTGCGGCATTCAAGCGCAACTCCATGCCAGCAACATCGTGCTCGGAAAGAGGAAGCGGCCCTTCATAGATGCAAGCGTTTTCCCCGTCGGAATAATAACGTGGGCGAATGCCAATATCCTTCAAGCCTAAACGCTCATAGAAGGCATGCGCACCCGTATTCGATGCACGGACTTCAAGGGTCATTTCTTTTGCGCCCAAATCGCGCGCATCAAGGGCGATATGTGCCAAAAGCTCTTGCGCGATGCCCTGACGCCTATAAGCCGGATCGGACGCCACCTTCAGCAACTGCACCTGACCATCGTTTATCCAGCCGCCAGCATAACCCACCAGCTTCGCTTCGCCGACGTTCACTGTACGCTTACGCGTATCCGCAACCTCGAATGCCGCCCACCACGTACGGTCGGGACGGGGCAACTCATCAAGAACTTGAGCATCGTTCCAGGCGTCAGTTCCCATAACCTGGGCCTCCATAGCAGCAACCGCAGGCACCCATGCCGCTTCGAGCGGCTGATAGCGAATCACCGATCCGCCCTGCACACCCGACTCAAGGTCCTTCGCTTCGACGGCATTGGCTTCGGCATCCTGTTTGGCAAACTTGATACGTTCATGCTCTTCCGCGTCGGAAAGGCGCGTGTACACAGGCAGAAGCACACAAGGATCACCTAGCGCACCACCGTCAGGGTCGAACGATCCTTTCGTCCAGGCTTCCTGGGCCGCAAGAAGAAGGCCGGCGCCTGTTGGGTAGCGCTCTTCTTCGCCCGCTATTTCACCACGGCCTTCGCATAAATCGGAGTACTTTTTCAGCGCATCGCCCACGATGCGCTGATCGCTTCCGCTTCCCAGCCACTCGGGCAAGGCAGCAGCTTTCATAACGGTGTCGGAATTCAGGCGCTCGATACCGCTATCAGCTACGTGATAACGAACAGGGTAGACTTCTTTACGCATAGCGTCGCCCAATACCACCACTGAGCCGCGCACCCCATTGGCCCATTGCTGCCATGCCTGAGCATCCGAGGTGGAAACGCCGAACAGCGGCACGCCCAAACCGATAGCAATGCCCTTGGCACTTGCAAGGCAAATGCGCACACCGGTAAACGAGCCAGGACCACGACCGCACACGACGCATGCGACTTCGCCACGAGAAATGCCCGTATCCTTCAACAAAGCATCGATTTCGGGCAAAAGCTTAACGTTCGATGCGCGAAACGCACCAACCTCGCGCGAGGCAATGCATTCGATGGCCTTCTTGGCGCGATCGAGAAGGCCTATCCCCAAGGAGATCATTTCGTTTGCAGTGTCGAAAGCAACTACGTAGTTGTTCATGCGAATCCTGTTCTTATTGCATTGCGACCGACGAAGACGGCTCTGTAAAAGCAACGGAAGCGACGCGGGACGAGCAGGCGACGCTTGATGCCGGTTTTCTTTCGCTAGCTATCCTAGCGCAAGCCCCTGAAAACAGAAAAGCCAGGCACGATCCTTTCGCAAAGAACGTGTCTGGCAAAAAGCTAAGCCAGCGCAGCCTGCCAACCCTGAAGCATCGCCACAGCTGATCCGTGAGCACGCGCCCGAATCGCCCGAATGCCTTCGCCCTCAACGGCAAGGTATACCTCGAGCCGATCTTCCGGCATTTCTTCGGGGAATTTCGAAGCCCACTCGATACAGGAGATGCCATCCCCTTCGACGTATTCGTAAAACGCCAAGTCTTCCAATTGATCGGGAGAATCGAGGCGATACAGATCGAAATGATACAGGGGGATACGTCCATCGGTATATTCGACCACCAAGTTGAAGGTAGGACTCGTTACCGCCTGCGAAACGCCCAAGGCAGCCGCCAACCCCTGGGTAAAGTGCGTTTTCCCCGCGCCCAGGTCGCCGTCAAGCGTCACAACAGCACCTGCGTCAAGCACGCCAGCCAACGCCGCCGCGCAAGCCTGCGTATTCTCCACCGAAGAGCTACGCGCTATTTCAACCCATTTGTCGGACATAAATATTCCCTCCGGAAAGTAAGACCTAACAAGAACGCCCAATGAGGACAACCCCCATTGGGCGGTTTGGCACTTTAGCGCCCATGCATGCGCATTTGATGGCGGGCGGAACTACCTGATGGTCTTTTCTGCGGCAGAAACCGTATGCTCCATCGTTATAGAGGTGGTAACAGAGCCGAGGCCGCCGGGAACCGGGGTGATGGCATCGACAATAGGCTCCACCGATTCATAGTCAACGTCGCCACACAGGTTGCCGTCCTTGTCGAAGTTGATGCCGACGTCCAAAACCGTCTGGCCCTCACGGAAACAGGATGCGTCAAAGGCGCGTGCGCGGCCTGTTGCACAAATAACGATGTCCGCCGTGCGCATGATCTTGGGCAGATCTTCCGTGCGGGAATGGCAGATGGTCACGCTGGCATTGCGACGAAGCAGCAACATAGCAACGGGTTTGCCTACCACGAGGCTGCGGCCAACAACAACCACATGCTTGCCCTCTACGGGGATATCATAAAAGTCGAGCGCCCTTACGCAAGCTTCTGCAGTGCTAGGAGCGTAACCTTCCTTGGCGTCGGTGAAAACCGCACCAAGCGATGCCGTGGAGACGCCGTCGATGTCTTTCGCCATAGCAAGCTCATCGCAAACAAGCTTGTCTTCCATTTCAGAGGGAAGGGGACGGAACACCAAACAGCCGTGGATGCTTGAATCGGCGTTGATGCGGCGGATTTGCAAGAGCAGCTTTTCCTGAGAAACCTTTTCATCGAGCTCGAACACGCGCGTGGTCAGGCCCAAAGCCTTTGCGCGCTTGCAGGCGGTTCGCTCGTAGCTCAGGTCGTCGGGGCGAGACCCCACACGAACGATGGCGAGCGTAGGTTCGATGCCCAAGATCTTCAGGCGCTCAACACGATGAGCAAGATCAGCGGCAATCGCATCAGTAACTGGTTTCGATTTCAAAATGCGGGTCATACTTATCTGAGTCCCTCCAACACAAATACGTAAATATCATCGGCACGCTTGCCCCATTCAATAATGAGACATTCCGTTTCGTCAGTGTAACGCTTCGCAAGCTCACGATCCTCAAGCATTTTCGCATTGACGAAGATGTTCAGGGCGGCGCCCTTAAGCGCTCCCTTCGCAAAGGAAACACCCGTGGCAACATCGGAAAGCGCCATCTTTGAGCCATTATGAGCCATAAAATCGGAAAGATCGATAACGCGAGCGCATGCTTTCATAATCGACAAGGGCACTTCGATAGCATCGATAAGCGCCTTCTGCATTGCTTCGGCGCGCTGCGCCTTTTCTTCTTCGGTGGCACGGGGCATCTTGAAGCATGCCGCCAAAGGGGCAAATGCCTCGGAGTCCTTCTTCGACAAGGCAAGAAGCTCTTCGCGCACCTGTTGAAGCTGTGACAGACATTCCTTCACCTGGTCTTCCACGTCGGCGTAGCTTTTCTTGCCAACCGTCAGGTTTCCCACCATGGAATTCAACGCCGATCCCAAGGCCCCCACATATGCAGCGGCTGCGCCGCCACCAGGAGTTGGGGTGCCAGCAGCAACCTCGTCAATTAATGTCCACTCGCTCAAGATGTTTCCTAATCGTTTATTGCCTACAACAATGATACGGGCCAGCGCACCTGCGCCAGCCCGATAATACCTTTACAGTATTTCCAGCTATTTTCTAACAGCTTAGAACAAGCCAGAGATCTTGCCCGTTTCATCAACGTCGATCTTAAAGGCGGCAGGAGCCTTGCCCAAACCTGGCATGGTCATGACATTGCCAGTAAGGGCAACAACAAAGCCAGCGCCTGCAGATACCTTGACCTGACGAACCGTGATGCGGAAATTGCGCGGAGCGCCAAGCAGTGCAGCATCGTCAGAGAAGCTGTACTGGGTTTTCGCCATACAAACCGGCATAGATCCGAAGCCCAATTCTTCGAGCTGCTTGATTTCCTTCTTCGCAGCCGGAGCAAAGTCTACCCCATCCGCATGGTAAATGCGCTTGGCAACTGCCTCGATCTTTTCCGCGAGGCCCATCTCGTCTTCATAAGTGAAGGTGAGGGAGCTTTCCTGCTCGCACAGACGCATAACTTCTTCGGCAAGCTCTACGCCGCCTTCGCCGCCTTTTGCCCAAACCTGGGAAAGGGCAACGTTAACACCGAGCTCCTGGCACTTGGCGCGAACCAAGTCGATTTCCGCCTGGGTGTCAGTGGGGAATTCGTTGATAGCGACAACGCATGGAAGGCCGAACACCTTGGTAATGTTTTCCACATGCTGAAGCAGGTTGGGAAGACCCTTTTCCAGCGCTTCGAGGTTTTCCTCGTTCAGGTCGGCCTTGGCAACGCCGCCATGGTTCTTCAGCGCACGAACCGTGGCAACCACTACAACAGCATCAGGCTTCAAGCCAGCAAGGCGGCATTTGATGTCCAGGAACTTCTCGGCTCCCAGGTCGGCACCGAAGCCAGCCTCGGTTACCGCATAATCGCCCAGAGCAAGAGCCATGTTGGTTGCCATGATGGAATTGCAGCCATGTGCGATGTTGGCGAAGGGGCCGCCGTGCACGAATGCGGGGGTTCCTTCGAGCGTCTGAACCAAATTGGGCTTCAGCGCGTCCTTCAAAAGCGCCGCCATAGCGCCTTCAGCATGAAGATCATGGGCAGTAACGGGCTTATCGTCGCGGGTATAGCCAACAACAATGCGGCCCAAGCGCGCCTTCAGGTCGGTGATGGAGGTTGCCAAGCAGAAGATGGCCATGACCTCGGAAGCAACCGTAATATCGAAGCCGTCTTCACGGGGGACGCCGTTGGCTTTGCCGCCCAAGCCGCACACGATGTTGCGCAGCTGACGGTCGTTCATGTCAACAACACGCTTCCACGTAATGCGGCGAACATCGATGCCAAGCTCGTTGCCGTTGTGGATATGGGCATCGAGCAAAGCGGCAAGCAAATTGTTTGCCGCGCCAATAGCATGGAAGTCGCCTGTGAAATGCAGGTTGATTTCTTCCATGGGGATTACCTGGGAATAGCCACCGCCTGCGGCGCCGCCCTTGATGCCGAATACCGGCCCCAAGCTAGGCTCGCGCAAAGCGATTACCGTCTTCTTGCCCAAGCGGGAAAGGGCATCGCCCAAGCCGACCGTCGTGGTGGTTTTGCCTTCGCCTGCAGCGGTGGGGTTGATTGCAGTAACCAGCACCAACTTGCCAGGCTTGTGGTCTTCATTGCGGAGTAGGTTGTAGTCAACCTTTGCCTTGGTTTTGCCGTAGCACTCGAGGTACTCTTCCGAGATACCTGCCTTTTCAGCGATTTCGGTAATGGGGCAAGGCGTTGCCGCCTGCGCGATTTCGATATCTGTCAGCATAAACAGTTCGCTTCCTCTTCTTGGCTTATTGCTCTGTCCTACTGGTTTTTACTGGGCAATCTCATCGTAGATCATACGCAAACCCTGCAAAGTGAGTTCAAGGTTGATTTCGGCGATGTGCTTCGTTGCGGGGGCGATGCGGTGAGCTAAGCCGCCGGTTGCCACAACCTTGGCTTCATAACCCAACTGATCGAAGACGCGCTCAACCAAGCCGTCGACACGAGCCGCCTCGCCGTACACCACGCCAACCTTGAGCGCGTCGGCCGTATTGGTTCCGATTGCCGTGCCCGGGTCTTCCAGCTCCACGGAACGCAGCAGCGCCGCACGGGAAAGCAGACTGCGCATGGAAGAATCGACGCCGGGGGCAATGATGCCGCCCACAAACGTGCCCGTTTTGTCGATGATCTCGATATTGGTGGCAGTGCCGAAATCGACCACGATGACAGGCGAACCGTACAGGCATTTCGCAGCGGCGGCATCGGCCACGCGATCGGCGCCCAATTCGGCGAACTTTTCCTGGTCCATGTTGATAAGATGCCCCACCGTTTGAGCGGAAATAACGAGCAACTTAACGCAAAACGAGCGATAGCATGCCTTTTCCCAATTGTGGGTAAGGGCGGGAACCACCGAGGCCAGAATGGCGCCGTCGATGCACTTGGGATCAACGCCTTCTGCAGCCATCAGAACATGCAGTTTTATTCGAAGCTCATCGCTGGTGTGGTCCACGTTGGTAGCCACGCGCCACATATGAACCAAATGCTCGCCATCGTATACACCGAGCACGGTTTGGGTATTTCCCACGTCAATCGCAAGTAACATGTTTCTGACAATCCCTTCAGGTTTAAGCGATACGAGCGAATGCTACCATACTATCGATTTTGGACGGCAATCCCTTAGCCGTAACCGTAATTAACGCATCCGCAGAAGGTGGCGCAATGGAAAATCCCGCTCGCATACTCATCGTAGACGATGAGCCTTCCATCACTGAATTTGTAAGCTATGCCATGCAGAAGGAAGGCTACCTCACCGAGGTGGCTTCCAACGGCGAAGAAGCGCTCGAAAAAATAGAGAGCGACCACTTCGATCTGTTCATTTTAGACATTATGCTGCCCGGTATCGACGGATACGAACTGTGCCGCCGCATCCGCGCGAAGATGACCACGCCCATCCTGTTCCTTTCTGCGCGTGACAGCGAACTGAACAAAGTCGTAGGACTCGAGCTTGGAGCCGACGACTACCTCGCAAAGCCCTTCGGCGTGCGCGAGCTTCTTGCACGCACTCGCGCCCTCCTGCGTCGCAGCCAAGGCCTGGAAAGTGCGCAGCCCACGAATGAAGTAACGGCAAGCGGCATCACCCTGAACGAAGACACGCATGTTGCCCAAGGCGAAAAGGGCCCCATCGACCTCACCCCGCGCGAATTCGAGCTGCTAAGCTGCCTTATGCACAATGCCGGCAAAGTAGTCTCCCGCGAAGATCTTCTCCACGATGCATGGGGATGGGAATTTATCACGGAAACAAAGACGGTCGATACGCATATCAAGCGCCTTCGCGATAAGATCGAAGCAGCCGGATACGATCCGAAGCTTGTTGAAACGGTGCGCGGATACGGCTATCGCTTCAAGAAATAAGGGGCGTTTGCAGACCGGCGCTTACGCCATCTGCCGCTTCGCCGGCATCGACGTGCTGGAGCAGTCTGCACGCTTGCTGGCCAGCGCTTACGCCATCTGCCGCTTCGAGGGGATTCAATGAGGCTGTTTACCAATATTTCTTTTCTTACCGCTTTGCTGGCTATTTTCGGCTGCTCTGTTACGGCAACTGTTGCCGTACTGGTATTCGGCTGCTCGCACTTCATCCTGGCATTCATCATCCCCGTTTCCTGCCTCTGCTATTTCTTGAGCTTGCTCATTGCGCACTTCATCGCCCAGCCGCTCACTGAATTGGCGCAGAAAACGCGCGCTTACCGCGAAGGCGATAAAAGCATCGTGTTCGAGCCTACGGGTGCGCTTTACGAAGTTGACCAGCTGTCCGAAGACTTCCGCGAGCTGAACCGCGCCTACGAGGCAAAACTCGACGAACTTTCGAAAGTGCAAGACCGTCAAGATTCTTTCGTAAGCGATGTTGCCCACGAGTTCCGCACACCCCTCACTGCCATCAGCGGCAATGCCGAATTGATGCTCGACCCCGATATGCCCCAATCGACGCGTGAACATTTCTGCGAAATTATCCTGAGCGAATCGGAGCGCCTGAAGAAGCTCACCAATTCGCTTCTGGCTTTGCAGCATGCCAAAGAAGGCGTGCCTGCAGCAGCCTTGAAGCGTTTGGATATCGCGCCCGTTGCCCAAGAGGTTATCGAAATGCTTGAGCCTATTGCCCAAGACAAAAACGTCACCTTAAGTGTAGAGGGCGCCGCCCCCGACATCCTGGGCAACACCGATCGCCTCAAGCAGGCCATCATCAATTTGGTCGACAACGCCATTCGTCACGTCGAAGAAGGCGGGCATGTTCGGGTTCTGCTTTCTGGCGTGAACGACCAGGCAATTATTGCCGTGAAAGATGATGGCTGCGGCATCGAAGATGATCCTTCTCTTCTGTTCAAGCGCTTCTACCGCAGCGATACCTCGCGCGCTCGCAACAGCGGGGGCGCTGGCCTTGGCTTGGCCATCGTGAAGGAAATCGTAGAGAGTTTCGACGGCACGGTAACGGCATTCAACGCCCCCGAAGGCGGCGCCGTGTTCGTAATGGCCTTCCCCGCCCTGTAGCTTTCGTTACCGCTCTGGCATTCCGCACAAAGAACGAGCCACAACGTTTGCACCCCCATGAAGGGCGACCGCAACGCTTGCGCCTCCGGTTGGGTCCCATGTGATGTTTGCGCCTCCGGGTGAACCCCATGGTGCTTGCATCCAGGTGGGCCCCATGGTGCTCGCGCCTGTGGGTTAATGCATGGCTTGCCTACGGGCAAAACGCGCCCATGAGCCTGCGTCTCTGGGTGGGCCCCATGAGCTTGCACCTGCGGGTTGGCCCCATGAGCTTGCACCTCCACGTGAAGGGCGACCACAACGCTCCGATGCCCCAGAACCACAACGCTGGTCGTGCGCCGACCCCCCCCGCAGAAGGCGGAATCACAAACGAGTGGTAAAATTTGCCCATTGCGCATGATTTGAGGGCTCCGGACGGGAAAAGAGGCCCTTCTGGGCAAGATATTCGCGAGATGTATTCCCTAACGGCGTTTTTCACGCCTTTGAGGATGCATAGGAAACAAATCTTGCCAAAATTAGCTGATTTTGCATGCATCTCGGCGACATCTTGCCACGAAGGGGCGTTTTTCCCGTCCGGAGCCCTTTCGGGAATACATCGCAATGAAATATTGCCACAGCTTGCCGCTTAGGAATGCACTACGGCTAGATCTTGCCCAGAAAGGCGTCTTTCGACTGCGCGAGAATACGCAATGGCTGTTTCTTGCCAGGATTCATCCAGTACTCATGCGCAAAAAAGGAGGACCGCATGATGCGGTCCTCCTACCTAGCGGTCAATCAGGGCCAATCTAATATCCGGATTAATCGAATTCGGCCCGATATTCGCAATACAACTTCGATAGCTGCGCTTGCAAACCTAGCGAGCAACCACAGCGCTTACTGCCTGGGCAATCAGAACAGCAGCGATCATCTTCATTGCGTCAATCAGGACGAAGGGCGCTACTGCAGCGGCAAAAGCAGCCTCGGCGCTAAGATGAGCTGCCAGCATGAGCCATGCCCAGCCAAACACATAGAGGACAGCCAGGAACACCACGCCCATAACCACATTACGGGCAAGAACACCTGCGGCAATGTGGGTGCCAAAGAAAGATTTCTGCTCCTCGTAAGCAAACAGAGGAGTGCGCTTCAACAGGGCAGCAACGGCAATAGCAACCAAAGCTGCCACGAAAAAGCCCACGATGAAGCCGCCCGTGGGGCCCATCAGCGCAGCCAAGCCACCCTTGAAGGAAGAGAACACCGGAAGACCCAGACCACCAAGAACAATATAACCGCCAATTGCGATCAACGCCTGCTTTGCAGGCAGAGCGAACAGCACGAACATCACAGCCAGCGTCTGCAGGGTGAAGGGAACCGGTCCAAAGGGAACCGTAATCCATGCCGCAACCGCCATGAGAGCGATGGACAAGCCGCAGAACGCGACGGAACGAGCACGAGCGGTGGAGTGCTGCGTCATTGCTTCAGACATTTTGTCTATTCCTTCCTCGATTTTTACAAGCGCACGCTGCGCCATGTTCGGGCAGTATAGCGCATCTTCTCGATCTACGTTAATACACAAATTGATATGATATGTTGCCTTTTGCAAATTATCAGGCGTTTTCCAGACCAAGCTGATTCGGGGCGGCGTGACGTTTGCAGCCAAACCGATTCAGTGCAGTTTGACGTTTGCGGCCAAACCGACCCGGTGAAGTTTGACGTTTTCGGCAATAGGAAACAAGAGGCAAAGGTTCAGCGTTAACAGGCATTTAATGCAGGCATCTACGGGCGCTTTGCGAACCGCGGCTGCCACCCGGCTGCGGGCAGTCGGCGATAACGCCCTCGAGCGTGTTCCCCTTCGCGGACAGCCTCCGCCCGCCTACGGACGGCCATGTTCTGCATCGTGCTCTTCGGTGCTAAGCATGACAACCATCACTGGCCCGCAGGCCGCCAATCAGCCCACAAGCGAAACCACATGGAATCTTAACGACGCCTACGAATGCTTTGAGCCCTTGCCAAAGCGAGACGTTTCTTCCCCGGCCTCAACGCGCTTCAAACGGCGCATCTCGAATGCGAGGAACGCCGCCGCGGTAACAATGGAAAGACCATCGGCGATCGGTACCGCAAAATACAGAGCGTCCAAACCGGTAAGCGCAGGCACCAGCATAGGCAACACGATAGGCAGCACGATATACAGAGGAATAAGGAACAGAACCTGACGGGTAAGGGAAAGAATGATAGATTTCATCGGCTGCCCCGTTGCCTGGAAGTAGTTGCCCACCACAATCTGGAAGCCGACAACCGGAAGCACAAGCAGCTGGATTTTCAGCGCAAAAGCAGTGAAATCGCGCAGGGCGTCAGCACGAATGCCAAAGAAACTTACGATATCGCCCGAGAACAGCATAATCATGACCCACATGCAGGTGCCGATAACCGTAGCCATCAAGATGCCGAAGCGCACAGTTTCCCGCACACGTGGAATGAGCCCTGCCCCATAGTTGAATCCCAGCAGCGGCTGAATTGCTACTGCGGTGCCAATAAGGGGCAGCACGGTAAACATGGCGCAACGCTGCACAACGCCGATAGACGCCAGCGCGGCCTCGGCGCCCAAGGGGCTTTGCGCACCATAGAACACCAACAGATAGTTAACAAGGAAATTGATGACCGACATAGCCATCTGCATGATGAAGCTGGCAGCGCCCAAAGAGAAAATGAATCCTACCACTTCGGCATCAAGCTTCAAGTTGCGTGCGTACAGCTTGAAAGCAACGTTCTTGGTAAACAGGAAGTACCACAAAACAGAAACGCAGGAAACGCCCTGGCCAAGCACGGTTGCCAACGCACTGCCCACAACGCCCCATCCGAAAACCAACACAAACAGGTAGTTCAGAATGATGCAGGAAAACGTGCCGATAACCATGGTAAGCAAGGCGCGGTTTGGTGCGCCTGCCGTACGGATGAAGTTATTCACACCCATGCCGATGATCTGGAAGATAACGCCGAAAGCGATGATCTGGATGAACGAGTAGGTGTAATCGTGGATTTCAGGCGTAGCGCTGGAAAGCGAGAGGAGCGCCTCCATGCAGGGCGGAATGCAGGCGATTATAGCCACCACAACCGCAATGATGATTCCAAGGCACACCGTATTGCCAAGGCTCTTTTCGGCAGCCTGCTTGCTGCCTTCACCTAAGCGCAGTGCAGCAAGCGCATTGCCGCCGTTGCCGATAAGCATGCCCAACGCCATGAAAATGGTCATCAGCGGCATGGCGGCAGTTGCCACCGAAAGGCCAATCTCGCCCATGGCCTGGCCAAGGAAGATGGAGTCGATTACGTTGTAGGCACCGTTAACCAGCATACCCACAATGGAGGGAATGGCGAATTCCAGTACCAATTTCGGAATGGGGCCCGTTCCCATACGCGCTGTGCGATCGTTGCCCTTGGCGGCTGCTCCCCCGGCAGCATGCTTGCGCATAGTACCCTCTTCGAAATGTGTCCCCTGATTTTCTTTCCGTTCTCCCTGGATTTGCTCTTCGGCCATGCGGGCTCGATACCTTTCGCTCATGTTGTTTATCGTGCTATGCCGCCCGCATCAACGCGCGCAGCCAATCAATTGCTCTGCCTATTCTGATAACGCAGCTTAAATACCGCCATATCCCCTAGACAAAATGCATGTATTTATCAAATGTGTGTCATGCTGGCCACCTAGACAACAAGCGGCATGCCCCGAGGGATAATACAGGTTTACGCAGAAGGAAGGTTTACCGTGAGCGTTTTCGAAATCGTCATACTTGGTCTAGCACTCGCCATGGATGCGTTTGCTGTCACCATCTCCAACAGCTTCGCCTATCCTAAAATCTCTCGTGCCCGTAGTCTTTCCATGCCCCTTGCATTCGGCTTCTTCCAGCTCCTTATGCCCGTTGTGGGGTTTGTCCTAGGCCAGCTGGTAAGCGAGTTCATCACCCAGTATGCCGGCTTCATCACCTTTGTGATCCTGGGATTCATTGGCGGGAAGATGATCTGGGACGCCTTCCACGAAGAAGAGGGCGAGGAAGCATCTGGGCAAACGCTCACCGTGCCCGTACTGCTGTTCCAGGCAGTCGCCACCAGCATCGATGCCCTGGCGGTTGGCGTGAGCTTCGCCGCCCTGGAGGTAAACGTGCTCACCTCTTCGGGTATTATCGGCATCACTACAGCACTTACCTGCGCCGTTGCCCTGATTATCGGCAAGCGCTTCGGCAACGCACTCGGCGAAAAGGCTACCATCATCGGCGGCGTTGTGCTCATTCTTATTGGCTTGAAATCTTTACTGCTCTAAACTGGCAGCCGCGGGGCTAGCTCTGAAACGAAGTCACGTGCACTTCGCCAGAGCTCATGGGCACAACAACCCCAACGTCGTTTTCAACAAGCAAACGCCCCAAGCCATCAACGCCACGAATAATTCCCTCAATGGTTTCATCTCCATTGATAAGCGCAAGGGACGCCCGCTTATTGCGATAAGCAAAGCGCTGACTATACTCATCGATAAAAGCAGCGAAACCTTCTTGGATCCAACGCCCATAACGGCGTTCCATTGTTTCAAGCATGCTTTCAACCAACTTGGTCATGACAGCTCGCTGTTCAGCAGAAAGACTTGCCTCAACAACACCATCCTGCAGATACGCCAAGGAGTACTTCCCCTCAACTTCGCGTTTAGCGAAAGGCTCATACACATTGATTCCCACGCCGACACACACGCCGCCAGCTAAAGCCTCAAGCGAAATACCTGCGAGTTTTCCCAGTGGGCAAAGTACATCATTGGGCCACTTGATAAGAGGATTACAGCAAGGACGCACCTGCTCAAGCGCATCGGCTACTGCCAATGAGGCCACCAAACTCAATGTAGGGAGCACATGCGGCGCAACTTGTGGCCGCAACGCAAATGAGGTGTATACACCGCCCAAAGGGCTGGCCCAAACCCTTCCTTGACGCCCATAGCCACCTTCTTGCTTCAAAGCCGTTGCGCAATACCCCTCGGAGACGCCCCGACGAAGCGCATCCTTCACAAGCTCATTCGTCGAGCGAACGCACGCATAAGCATGCAAGTCCCAAAAAGAGGAAACGGCCGGGCGCAAAGGCGCCACCGAAGAGGCACCTTCTGCGACACGACCGCTGTTCTTCTGTTCGGACCGGCTTAGCACTTCCATGCCTTGCCAACCGTTACGGTGTCAAGCGTGACTTTCGTACCATCCGAAAGCTCATGGTTGGGAGCAATCTCAAGCAACGGCTTCACCACGAAATCGCGTTCGGTAAGCAGCGGGTGAGGCAAAGTCAGCACTTCCAGATCGGACACATAGCCCTGGTAATCAAGGATATCCAGATCGCACGTACGCGGACCGTTCTTCTTTTCACGGATGCGGCCCAGCCTGTCTTCGATGATATTCAGATAGCGCAAAAGCTCTTGCGGAGGCAAACCCGTGCGCAAAACAAGCACCGCATTGACGAAAGAATCCTGGTCTTCCACGTAAGCGGGCTCGCTTTCGTAGAAGCTGGAAACATCGATGATCTGAGAATCGGGCAGCAAGCACATGTCGGTAATGGCCTGGCTGAGCATTGCCTTTTTGCCCTCGAGCTCCTCGCCCTCATCGGCAACCAATGCGACGTTGCAGCCGAGGCCGATAAATGCATAGGGTCGCAAGTTTTCCTTCAGCGACTCTTCGGTTAGCGCCACATTGTGGGTACGAATTACCGAAGCGCCCAACTCGCATGCCATCAACGCTTCTGCAGCAGATGCAGCATCGCGCTCCTTGGGATCGTCGATGTTGTAGGCGTAACCAATGTAGCTCTTTCGAGAAACGGCAACCATTGTGGGATACCCCACATGCACCAACTCCTGGAAATTGCGCATAAGCTCGATAGTTTGCTTGGCTGTTTTGCCAAAGCCAGGACCAGGGTCGAGGCAGATTCGATCGTGGGCGATACCTGCCGCCTCAAGCTCGGCGGCACGCTTGGAAAGGTATTCGCATACTTCTGCCACCACATCGTTGTATTGAGGTTCGTTCTGCATAGTGCGAGGATCATCGCCCAGCATATGCATCACCACCAAACCGGCATCGCAGCCCTTGGCCACCTCAACCATAGCGGGATCGCGGAAGCCGGTCACATCGTTGATAATACTTGCGCCTGCCTCAACTGCCGCCTTCGCCACCTCGGCATGGCGGGTATCGATGCTCACGCATATATCTTTTTCCGCCAGCTGCTTCACCACTTCGATAGTGCGAGAAAGCTCTTCTTCGACAGACACGGGGTTTGCGCCAGGGCGCGTGGATTCGCCGCCCACGTCAATAATAAGAGCGCCCTCTTCAACCATTTTCTGAGCAGCAGCTACCGCCTCTTCGACGTTGGCATATGAGCCACCATCGGAAAACGAATCGGGGGTCACATTCAAAATGCCCATGATAACGGGAGTGCGAGAATCAAAGGGGTAGCGTCCACAGCGCCAAATCATTGTTTTGCTCCTTATAAACCACGCCCCAGGCCATATGACCCGGGGCGTTGCTGACCATTACTGTTGGTTGCCCGATTCAGGGCCCGACGTTCCCTCATCAGGGGCTTCAGGCTTCGTCGGAGTTGCCTGGCTTACTGCGGGAGCTTGCTGATCCTGCTGAGCAACTGCATCAACAGGAGCATCTTCAGCAGCTTCAAGTTCCGGCTTCTTGCCTTCGGCTTCCTTGGCCTGCTCTTCCTGCAGGTATTCCGCCCAACGGTTGTTGAGCAGCGCCTGGCAGGCATCGCCATCGATCGTTTCGCGCTCAAGCAAAACGGTAGCCATGAGGTCCATCTGATCGCGCTTGGAGGAGAGAATCTCTACCGCACGGTCGTGGGCTTCCTTCATGATGCGAGCAACCTCATCGTCGATGCGGCGAGCCGTATCGTCGGAGTAATCCTGCGTGTTGCCATAATCGCGGCCCAAGAACACTTCGTGATTGGGCTGGCCGAACACCTGCACGCCCAAGTCGGAGCTCATGCCGTAATTGGTAACCATGGCACGAGCCATCTTCGTTGCACGCTCAAGGTCGTTGGAGGCACCCGTAGTGATATCGTCGCAGAACAACTCTTCGGCAACGCGACCGCCGAGGAACACAGCAAGTTCATCACGCATTTCGTTGCGGCTGTTGAGCACCTTGTCTTCGTCGGGAATGGAAAGCGTATAACCAAGAGCACGACCACGAGAGATGATCGAGATCTTGTGAACGGGGTCGGCGCCTTCAAGCATATGGCCAACCAGGGCATGACCAGACTCGTGGTACGCAATGGTTTTGCGCGTGCGCTCATCAAGAACGCGGCCCTTGCGCTCAGGACCGGCAATAACGCGCTCCATAGAATCCTGGACTTCCTTGTTGGTAATGATGTGCTTGTTACGGCGAGCCGTAAGAATCGCCGACTCGTTGAGCAAGTTAGACAGATCAGCACCCGTGAAGCCAGGGGTGAGCTTGGCAATGCTGGCAAGATCGACATCATCAGCCAGAGGCTTGTTGGCAGCATGGACGTTCAGGATCTTTTCGCGACCCTTCACATCAGGGGCATCGACAACGATCTGACGATCGAAGCGGCCCGGGCGAAGCAGGGCCGGGTCAAGAACGTCAGCACGGTTGGTTGCGGCAATAAGAACAACGGAGTCGTTGGCCTCGAAGCCATCCATTTCAACGAGCAACTGGTTCAAAGTCTGCTCACGTTCGTCGTGGCCACCGCCTAAGCCAGCGCCACGCTGACGACCAACGGCGTCGATTTCGTCGATGAAGATGATCGAAGGAGAGGATTCCTTTGCCTGTTTGAACAAGTCACGCACACGGGAAGCGCCCACGCCTACGAACATTTCTACGAAGTCGGAGCCAGAGATACTGAAGAACGGAACGCCCGCTTCACCTGCAACGGCACGCGCAAGCAAGGTTTTACCAGTACCCGGAGGGCCCACCAAAAGGCAACCGCGAGGAATCTTTGCACCAAGAGATTGATACTTTGCAGGGTTTTCCAGGAAGTCCTTGATTTCCTGCATTTCCTCAACCGCTTCGTCGACGCCGGCAACGTCGGAGAAGTGAACGTCGGGATGCTCCTCAACGCTTTTCTTCACCTTTGCCTTGCCGAACGACATCTGCGAATTGTTTGCCTTGTTCATCTGGGAGAAGAAGAACAACAGCAGGCCGGCAATGATCAAAATGGGCAGAATCGATGCCAGGATGGAACCCCAAGGCGATGCCAGACGCACGCTGTACTGAATGGTGGGATGCGCCGCCATAAGCTGACCCAGCGAATCGGAGCCTACCCATGTGCAGGTGTAGTTGTGCTCGGAGCCAAGCTTGGATGCCGCAAGCTCCTGCGTCTGCACGATGGTGGGACGAGCGCCTGTGCTGCTGGCCATGCCGGAGTTCAACGCGTTGAATGCGGTGTTGAACGCATCCGCCGTTGCCTCACCTGCCGTAGCGGCAGGGTAATAGGTGCCCGTAATGGTATAGGAGCCGGTGTCGTAAACAGCAGTGTTCACGCGGCCCTGCTCGACAGCCTGGGTAAACTCAGACGTTACCAATTCGTCGGTCTGAGTAATGCCATTCGTTGCCGTCATGGTACGGGTCATCATCACGGCAAAGAAAATACCAACGGCCAAGAACACAACCAGCGTAACGATATTGGAGCGATTGGGCTGCTTGGGCAATGGGGGCTTGCTGTGATTAGGCTTCTTTTGATTGGGTGTTTGTGCCATAGGTTATTAGTTCCTTATGTTCTTCGATCGAACCAACGGACGTTATTCCTGAGTTGCTTCGGGCTTCAGCACGCCGATGCATGAAAGGTTGCGATAGCGCTCAGCATAGTCGAGGCCATAGCCAACGATAAATTCATCGGGGCACTCGAAGCCAATGTACTTGCACTTAATGTCTGCCTGATTAGGGGTGTCCTTGCGAAGAAGCGTTGCCACTTCAATGGAAGCGGGATTGCGCGATTCAAGGTTCTTGATCAGATAGCGCAGGGTAAGACCGCTGTCCAAGATATCTTCGGCGATAAGCACATGACGGCCCTCGATCTGGCTGGAGAGGTCTTTGATGATGCGAACCACACCGGAGCTCTTCATGCCGTTGCCGTAGGAAGAAATGGCCATGTAGTCCATTTCGACCGGCAGGTGGATTTCGCGAACCAAGTCAGCCATGAAGATAGCCGCTCCTCGCAGCACCGAAATCACCACGATGCTCTTGCCTGCATAATCTTCGGTAATCTGTGCGCCCATTTCCTTTACGCGCGTACGAATCTCATCCTCAGAAAAAAGGATGCGCTCAAGATCGGGATGCTGCTCCACGAAAGCCTCTTTTCCCACCTCTAGGTGGAGTAAATACGGGTATAGACAGTACTTCAGTGTAACAAAAGCTTTCCTTAGCGCATTTGCGGAAAGGTGCCTGTGACTGTTTTGCAATAAATCTTCACTGTACAAAAGCACCGCCACCCCTTTTTGAGGGGTGGCGGCACATAAGCGATGCATAAGCTGCGATTATTCTTTTGACTTAACCTCGGCTTCAATGGTTTCCTGCAAGATTTCGGGGAAGTTCTTCAGGAGCGTATCAACGGGCAGACCCACAATGTTGTTGAAATCGCCGTCGTAGCTTTCTACCAACCTGCGACCCTTACCCTGGATGGCGTAGGCACCTGCCTTGTCGATGGTTTCACCTGTGGCAACATAAGCGTTGATATCTTCAGTCGAAAGCTCCTTGAACGTTACCGTACTGCTTTCGGAGAAAGAGCGGAACGCCAAAGAAACATTGCCGTCGCCTCCCTTTTCCTCCGACTCGTTGAGCATGACAAGCCACACGGAAACGCCTGTGATTACCTCATGCGTTCGGCCCGAAAGACGCCCCAGCATTTCACGCGCATGATCTGCGCTGTAGGGCTTGCCCAGCATTTCCCCATCAAGCACCACCGTGGTATCGGCACCGATAACAATGCCCAAGCCTACAGGGTTTTCGGCCAAAATATCTTGAATAACCGAGCCGGCCTTGCGCTCCGCAAGCTTCTTTACCGCCTCAGAGGGCTGTGCGCGCTGATCCGCATCAAGCGATTCGTCCACTTCGGTAGAGCCGGTATACACCGTAAACTTGACGCCCGCTTCTTCGAGCAGCTGCTTTCGGCGTGGACTGTTCGAAGCAAGGATAACGTTTACGGGAATAGAGGTTGTATCAGGCATGTAATTCTCCTTTTGGGCCAATTGGGCTAATTGCCTTGGCCAGTACGTTCGACTGCCGTTGGCATATTTCGGGCGGGTTCAGGTAAGCGATACGTTTCAGTGTCCAAACGCACGTTACGCGCGGTTGGGCTTCCTACGCGCGCGAAATATGGCCATCGGTTCCACCAAAACGCCTTGCTTGTTGGCACTCACCGCTAAATTTCCCTGCACATTGGCAACGAAACCGCTGATGGGAGCACCTTCTTCATCGAAGGCGGAAAGGATCGCCTCGATCGATGCCGATTCAATGCGCCCCTCGTTCCCAATAAAGGCCTCGAGCACGGCCATCACCACGCGACGCTGCAGCGGACGTGCAACCGCACCGAAAGCGGGAAGCAGGCGACAACCGTCGAACGAGCCCTCCCCGTCACCACCGATCCACTCCAAATTGCTCCCAGCTGCCTCGCTCGCCAAAGAGTCAAGGAAATCGTCTTCGTCGGCAATAAGGTTCATGGTTCGGCAAAGAGTATCGAGCAGCTGCCCATTGCGCTCTTTCGCCTTTGGGATTATCTCATGGCGCACAAACGCACGGAACCTATCGGTGTGGGCGTTGGTGGCATCTTCGCGCCAGCGGTTCCCCTCTTCGTCGACCACCGCCTCATTGACGGGGATGTCGTTTACGAAATCGCGTAGCGCCTGACGCGATACGTCCAATAGGGGACGCACCACCGGCCCGTTAGCGTACAGCATGGAGCGAAAACCACCAGGACCCGTGCCTACGATAGATCGCATGTAGAAGTTTTCCACTCTATCGTCTTGGGTATGCGCGGTAACGATGCGCCCTTCCGAAATGGGGATCATCACATGACGACACAGGCTTTCCAGGGCTTCATGCGCTGCCAAATAGCGCTCATTTCGACCAATAGCCTCCTCATTGCCACCGGTTGCTTTAGCCAAAGACGCCACATCGATCTCGCACGAGAAGAATGGGATCTCCAAATGGGCGGCAAGCTTTTCCACGAACCTCTGATCGGCATAGGCGTCTTCGCCACGAAGAAGGTGGTTAACGTGCAGGATGGCGGGCTGCCCCACAAGACCGCGTTTGTATAGATCACTGACGAGGTACGCTAACGCCGTCGAATCCGATCCGCCTGAAACCATGGCGATTACGGGAGTTGCAGCACTGAACAGGCCCTGTGTGCGAATAGTCTTTTCTATTGCGTCTATCATCAAGGGCTTTCCTTCCAATTCCTACCCGAGGGAAACAAACAGGCAGCGTGCCTTGCGCTGCCGCAAGATGCTTTGCTAGCGTATTTATTGTAAATGATGCCTACAAGGGAAATGGAGCTTTGCCATGCAGTTCATCTTGCGCACAATTGCGATTTTCGTTGCGGTCGGCGTTGCCGTCTGGCTTGTTCCGGGCATCGACATCGTTGGAGCGGGAAGCTCATGGGGCTCCATTGCCGTAATGGCGCTCATTATTGCCCTGCTGAACATGACCATAAAGCCCTTCCTTCAGCTTATCGGCCTTCCCATAACCGTGCTTTCATTGGGCGTGTTCTATCTGGTTATCAACACCATTCTGCTGTATGTAGCCGCTTCAATGGGCAATGCGCTGTTCGGCGCCGGGTTCGTCATCGATTCGTTCGGATCGGGATTTGTCGCCTCTATTGTCATTTCCATCGTCTCAGGCATCATGAACTCCATTCTGGGGACCGATTAGCGCCAATAATGGAACCATTCCTGTTCCATTTAAGCCAAAAGCAGCCCTTTACCGCAAAACATTAGATACCCTTTCGGCAATTTGGCATAATAAAAGCTTGTCAATGACACAGTTAAGGAGGGGAATCATGGCAAACTCACGCACTAAAGCACGTGCGAAAAGCCAAGAGACCCGCAACAATATTATTGCCGTTGCCATTGGGCTTTTCCGCGCTAAAGGCTATGCCCGCACCTCCATGAGCGAAATCGCTCGCCAAGCCGGGGTTGATCCTTCATCTTTCTACTACTATTTCGCTTCAAAAGAAGCGCTTATTGAAAGCATCCTGAATCCTAACGAGCGCATCCCCACCGCCAAAGATCTTGAAGCACATAGCTCAAACCGCGCAGCACAGCTTTACGCCCTTATCGCTTTCGATGTTGTGCACAAATGCGAGCTTCCTTTTGATTTTTGGGAGCTTGAAACCATCGCAAACGATAATCCTTCTGGGTTCGAAGCATTCTTCGACCGATACCGCAAACTCTACCGAACGCTGATTACCATCATTGAGCGTGGCATCGAAGAGGGTACTTTTTTCGAGCGTCCCGCAGACGAGCAGACCGTCGTTATCTTGTCCACCAACGAAGGCTTACAGCACCATTACCACGCAAAGCACCGCAAGGAGCTGATCTTGGAAGCATCAGGGTATTCGGTTCGCGATTACACGCCGGAGCACATCGCTTCCATGACAGGAGAGTCTATTTTGCCCTCCCTGATGAAAAACCCTTCCGAGCTCGAGGACGCCATTATTGAAGGCAGGCGCCTCTATTACAAATTGGAAGACGAATTGGGTAAGCGATAGCGCACTGCCCTACACCGTTTCCCGAGGTAAACGCTAGCCAACAACAAGATTTCCCTCACGGACAGCAACGTTCTCGAGCGTCGGCGCTACCAGGCGAGCGCGCTTCTCCACTTCCACTTGAGGCACGCCATGCGCCTCATCGTAAAGGCCAAATACGGGGTAACCCGCTTTTACAAGGGTGTCCATAGCATACAGGGCATCTTCAAAGCCCCAGGTAAGAGCCTTTTCCGTTCCCATTACTTCACGAGCACGGTCGTACACTGCTGGTTCGCGTTTCGAGGCGCCCACTTCTTCAACCGAAACGATGGCGCTGAAGTAATCGGCAATGCCTGTTGCCTTAGCGCCCGCCCACAGAAACTGCGGCTTGCTGGAAGAAGCCATGCTCATCTTCACATTGTTTCGAGCACACGATTCAAGAATGGCCTCGGCGCCAGGCATAAGGTGGGCGCGCTCGTAATAAGACATCATGTACTCGTCCATAATGTCCATAACTGCCTCCATGCTCGAAGCAAGCCCATACTGCTCATGGAAATAACGCGCTACTTCGGGAATGGTGAATGTGGTGAACATCTTGTGCTCTTCAGGCGTAACCGTAACGCCCGCCAATCGGGACACCTCGTTCTCTAGGCTGCGCCACGCCCCCAGAGAATCAAGAAGGGTGCCATCGCAATCGAAGATGGCACCCTTGATGGGATCAAGCTCCCTATTCATAGTCACGCTTAAGCGCCGCGAAGGCAGGCATGGAATTGCGGATTACGTCGGCGGAAACGCAGTAGCTTACGCGTACCCAGCCACCAACGCCAAAGCTATCGGAGGGAACCAGCAAGAGCTCGTGTTCCTTCGCCTTGTTGGAAAATGCCTGGGCATCGGGCTCAAGCGCCTGCATCCACAGATAGAAAGCTCCGTCGGGTGCGATGTAGTGATACCCCAGCTCATCGAGGCCCTTGGTAAGCAGCTCGCGGTTGGCAGCATAGGCGGATGCGTTCACTGGCTCATCAACGCATGCAGCAATCACTCGCTGGAAGAATACAGGAGCGCAAATGTAGCCCAATGCACGACCTGCACCAGCAACGGCAAGCATCACACGCTCAGATTCCTCAACTTCGTTGGGAACCAAAACGTAACCAATGCGGTCGCCGGGAAGAGAAAGGGACTTCGACCAGGAGTAGCACACCAAAGTGTTGTCATAGACGGAGGGAACCCAGGAAACCTCTGGCCCGTAAGCGAGTTCGCGATATGGCTCATCGGAGATAAGGAACAGCGAGCTGCCAAATTCCTTGCGCTTCGTGCGCAACACTTCCGCCAAGCCTTCAAGGGTTTCGCGCGTGTACACCACGCCTACCGGATTGTTAGGCGAGTTGATAATAACGGCACGCGTGCGTTCGTTAATGGCTGCAGCAAGCGCATCCAAATCGATCTGGAAGTTATCCTCACGTGCGGGAACCTCTACACAGGTACCGCCATCGGCCTCAATCCAAACGCGATATTCAGGGAAGTAAGGCGAGATAACGATAATCTCATCGCCTGGATCAACAATAACTGCCTTAATGCAGCAAGAAAGGCACGAAGCCGCGCCTGTGGTGAGGTAGAAGTTCTTGGCAGCATAATCGGTGCCAAAACGGCGATTAAGATTGTTCGCAATCGCCGTTTTCGTTTCATCCAAGCCCGAAGCTGGAGAATATGCGTGCAGCTGAGCAGGAGGCATGTCGGCCAACTCATGCATGGTTTTCGCTACCTTATCGGGAGCTGGGACGCTGGGGTTGCCGATGCTGAAATCGAAAACCTTGTCTTCGCCAATTTCGGCCTTTCGCTCAAGACCGTACGCAAAAAGCTCGCGAATTGCAGAAGGGGCGTTGCCCAAACCGTACATGGTTTCATTGATCATGGTATTTAATCCTCCTAACATGAGCCAGAAACTGGCTAAGAGATTATTATGCGCCTGCACTAGCATGCGCCGCAAGAAACCTGTTCTACGGATTGTTTATAGCTAGTTAAAGGAAACTGATAAAGAGCTCGAAAAACTATTTCCAGCAGAAGGATTATGAATAATTCGTTTCTGATGACGAATTCCCTAGTTTTAGGTATAATGCAGTTCTGCGCCCGAGTGGCGGAACGGCAGACGCGGCGGTCTCAAAAACCGTTGTCGAAAGACGTGCGGGTTCAAATCCCGCCTCGGGCACCACTTCACATGATTAAGGCTTGCTTTTCAGCAAGCCTTTTTTGTTTTCGTGCTCATTCAATACGCCCATTCGGAATGCAGACAAATGCACCTCGGAATATTTGTCCCACAGAGCAATTCTGGAAACCCAGAAACAGAAATGCGGCCCGAATTGCAACTTTTTTGCGATTAAGGATTGCCGCAGGGCACCAAAGCACGGTTTCGGCCTGAAAACGCTCAAAATCGGACATAAAACAGCCCATTAAAGGCAGAAGGGAGTCCCTAATCGCAAAAAAGTTGCAAAAGCACTCGAATTTTTGTTTTCGTGATGGGCGGATCAGCCTAACGGGAGGATCAGCGCAACGGGACAAATCCCGCCGATTATGCGCCTACGAAACCAACAGCAGCCAACAGGGCCAGACCAATGCTGGGGCAAATGGGAAGGTTTTGCTCTTCTTTATGAACAGCCAAGCCAAGGCAAGAACAATACCAAATAAAGCAATAAGCAGGACGTATGTGCTCAAATGCCCGGTCTCCAGGAATAGACAGCACGCAGCCAACAACAGCACGTCTCCCCCACCTAGAGCAGCGCTGTGCGAAAGCTTAGATACCAACTGCCCCAGCATCCAAAACGACACCGCGGCAAAACCTGCCACCAAGGCAGAAACGCCCAAAGAGCCAAAGCCCCATTGATGTACCGGCAAGCTAGATTCGCTAGGGTGCAAAGAAAGGGCTGCCGCAAGAATGCGCAGCGACACCAGCATCAGCAAATCCTCCCCATACACCAATCGATAGCGCACATCTCGTATCGTTATTAGAGCGAACAGACAGAACAAAGCGACCAGCAGCACAATCACAGCTCACCTTCCAACGCGGCTCACGCTGAAGAAACTATGACAGAGGAAACCGCAGGTTAACCTGCGGTTTTATAGCTGAGTATAAAGCTATTGCCGTTTTCGCAGAGTTTTTTCCTCCCCTTCGCATCCTCTTCTCATCTCATTGATACCGCAACCTTTCCTGAATGCACTTCGGAAGCGGCTTGCCCTGGAACACCCTCCTGCCCCTTTTCGCGACTCCCTGATACCGGAACCCGAGTTGCATCCTGCGTTCGGAGCTTTCGGTCGATCTGCGCATATGCCGTTCTCACTTCATCGGCATCTTTTCCAAGAGGGCGATTATTCCTTCAGTTGCGCCAAATCAGGAATGAGCGACCGCCTTTCAAGCCAGCCAACTACAAGCACAAAAAATGCCGCACCCAAACGGGTGCGGCATTCCGATTCATAACCCTAGGTTCGCCATGTAAGTCAGCGGGCACCCTTACGAATACAGGGGGAATTGAAAGCAGGCACCACCCTGGCGAATACAGGAGAATTGAAAAGGGCAAGGCATTGGCCTTCGCGCCATGCCTTGCCCTTTGAGATTTCCCTGCGCCGCCAGAACGGCGCACAGCGTCATTACGCCTCTTAGAGTGCGAAATTCTTTTCGCCGCGGAATACTGCCTCAGCGTCTTCAACGCTCCAGTCGCCCAGAGTAATAGCGGAAATAGCGTTGCACAGACGAATTGCTTCTTCGGTAGAACGCATATGGATGTTACGGCCCGTAGCGTTACCGCAAGCACCGCCAATGTGGATCTGGTTATGCAGCTCGGTAAGGAATACATTAGCGTCTGCCTTGGAACCACCAGCGCAAACCAGGCCAGTGCGACCAGCAGCCTTGGAAGCGATAGCAAGACCCTCTGCAGAAGTCTGGCCCTCAACCTCATGAGGAGGGTTGACCTTTACGAAGTCTGCACCGAGGCACAGAGCAACGCCAGCTGCGCCAGCAATCAGATCGGGATCCTTTTCGTCAGCAACAGCCTTGCCGCGGGGGTAGATCCACAGCACAACCAGCAAACCAGCAGCATGGGCCTCTGCGATGAGCTCGCCAGCTTCAGCCATCATGGTGGACTCGTACTCGGAGCCCAGGTAGATGGTGTAGCCAAGACCAACGATGTTCACGCCAGCTTCACGCATAGCCAGAACAGCTTCCAAATCGTAAAGCTGGGGGCTGTAGGGATCGTCCTGAGAACCCTTAACCAGGTTGGTCTTGGAGTTCATCTTGATGAGGTAGTTGATCTCCGGATAATCGGGAGCGTACTGAGCAACGAGGCCACGCTGACCAGCCAGAACACCGATGGTGCCCTGAGAGCCGATCTCGAAAAGATGCTCAGGCTCAGCATCGGAGATGTCGATTCCCTCGCCGTAGAAGTCCTTGTTCAGGTGCTCAATCTTCTGGTCGCAAGCAAAAAGCATCAGACGGCCCGTACCACGGGTTGCCTTCATGTAGTTGTCAATGTACGTCTCACGAGCTTCAGGCATAACGTCCGCAGGGACTTTAACCTGATCACGGGTGATGGTGGGCATAATGTTCCTCCTTAAAGGCATGAATACACACGATGTTACTATTATATCGCGCTATTGCCGCAGACAAAACGACATCGCACGATAAACCCCATAGGCAACATCTTCCAAACAAAAAGCCCCGCAAATACGAGCAAGCCGCCTTCCGTTCCCTTTTTCTGTAAAGCAGAAGGCATCTCAATGGGACTTAGAGGGTTAAAACCATTCACGTTTGCCATACACGTAAATCCGCTCAAATTCGCTCTGGCTTTTCAAGAAATATGCAATAGCTTCTATCGCCGAAACAATCCACGCAACACCTGTTGCTATTCCGAACGTGAAAAGCCCCCCGATAACAGTGAGGGCAAGCAACGTGAAGCCTTGGGCATTGTAGCCCAAATAAAACTTATGAACGCCAAAAACGCCAAGAAGCAGGGCTAGAAACCCGGTTGCCACGTGGTCGCGCGAAGCGAGCGGTGCCGCATAGTGCGGCTGTACAGGGGAAGCGCGAAACGCTTCAGCGGACTGGACAGAACTCCCCGATGGTTGCGCGGCAGAATTCCCCGATTGCGGAGGTTCCGGAGAATACGCGAATGGCCCCTGTTCCCTGTCAGCCATACTACTCTGCCTTCTTTTCGTCTTCCTGCTGAAGAGACTCGCGCAGGATTTCCTCTGCCTGCTTTTCTTCACGTTCTTTATCCATCTCATGAAGCGCACGCTGGGTGCCCAGCACGCGCATGATCTTGTCGCGGAAGACAATACCCAAGATCATGAGAACGGCAGCAATGCCGAAAATGATAAGGCTCGTGGTAATATCGCCATCGGCCAAGCCAGCCGCAGCGTACGTAGAAATGATGACACCGGGGATACGGCCTACCGTCGAAAGAACCAAGAACGCGCGCATGCGCATGTTGGTGAGCGGAACCAGGTAGGTGAACACATCTTTCGGCATACCCGGTATAAGGAACAGGATGAAAACAATGAGATTCAGCTTGCCCGATCGCTCGAACTCGTAGAACTTCACCAGATGCTTTTCGTCCACCATAGCCCGGACGAAGGGCGCCCCCAATTTGTGAACCAGCATGTAGATAAGCGAACTGGAAATAACGCAACCAAGCAAGACAATAAGCGTGCCGAACAGGGGGCCATAGAGCATACCCGCAGCAACCTGAACCACTTCACCGGGGATGAATGCAACGATAATCTGCAGCAGCTGCAAACCCAGCAGGATAAGCACGCCCACCGGCCCCTGGCTTTGAATGCTTTCTATCATACGGTCGAGCCCATCGGGTTCGAACAGCATGGAAAAGCTGGGCCACAATGCAGCAACAATGCCGAACAGCAAAGCGATGAATACCACCAAGCCAACAAGCTTGAACAAGTCGCTCTTCTTTATTTCGTGTCCGAATACAGAAACGGTTTCCTTAGAAACGCCGCCCATTATTCCTCGCTATCCTCGCCATTGCGAGCTCGACGATACTCTTCTTTGAAATTCGAGAACATGCCCTTGGTCTTGGAAAGCTGAACGCCTAGCTTGTAAGCGCCGTCGTTAACCGCTTCGCCTGCCTTATGGGCAGCCTGAGACGCAGCTGGCTTAACCTTGTTAACCGCTTTGGCGGCCTTATCGTTTACCACAGCGCTTGCTGAACCAGCCTTTTCCGCCAGGCCGCCTTCAGGCGCCATGGCAAGCACCTCGGGTGAAACGATGATGGCACCGCGAAGGAATTCTTCGCCATCTTCGTTGTTGAGCCTATCGCCGACCCCTAATTTGAAGCCCTTCACCAGAGAGGCGGGGATATCGGTATAGCCCAGCAAGATATCGGCAGTTTTGCCCCTATCGACCGAAACAACCTTGACGGCACCATCGGCACTGGCAAAACGCACATCGCCTACGAACCCACAGCGGTCGCCCGCTTCGGTCATAAGGGGAAGGCCCTGCCACATAATGCATTCATCCCAGGAAACACCCAGATGTTTGCAGGCAGCCTTGCCAACTGAAGAACTTTTTGGGTCAATAAGAATATGGCCGTCTTCGATTTCGAAGCCATCAAGAGCCACGAAGAGATCGGACCTGTGAGCCATAAGCGCAATATCGGGACGCTTCACTGTAAATCCGACCACGCGGCGCGCCTTCGGATGAAATACGAGATGATGCACCTTGCCCACACGCTTGGGGGCCTTTCCCTTCTTCCCAGGCTCGTAAACAGGCACACCGCGAAGCTCGCTGATAAGATATTCGCTTTTCTTCACCGAGCATTCCTTTCGCATATAACCCGCAGGTATGAAGAACGGCGGTGCAAACCGCCGTTCCCGCAGCCCCAAAAGACCGCATGTTCTTGTTCTACAGTAATCGCAAATCCTTGCAGCAAACGAAGCGTCACCGAACCGTGTACTACTTATCGGAAGGACGGACCTTTTCGGCCACTGCGGCAGCTGCATGCTGAGCAGTACCGGCGGCTTCCTTGGCAGCATCGGCTGCGGTTGCAGCAGCGCCCTGGACAGCCTCAGCAGCATGCTGAGCAGCGCCCGCAGCGGTTTCCTTTGCCACGGCAGCGGCATCGAGCACAGCAGGAACTTTGTCTACTGCAGCATCACGCGCAGCTTCGGCGTTCTTGGCAACCTGGGTCGCAATGCGCTCGCGAGCGGCGTCGATCTTCTGACGAAGCTCGTCGCCGTTGGTGTCGAATGCCTGAACCGGCGCAGGAGCGAACTTCTGAGCACGCTCGGAAACAGCCCTGCGAGCCTCAGCGCCATTGTCTACCACCGTATTGATTACTTTGGTGGAGGTGGCTGCAGCTGCTTCCACAAACTGACCAGCTTTTTCCTGCAGCTGAGGCGGGCAGGAAACAGTGCCGCACTTTTCGTTTGCGACTTCGCTCAAAAGCGCACGGTTTTCCGCGCCGGAACGGGGCGAAAGAAGCAGGCCTGCTACAGCGCCAACAGCGCCACCGATAAGAAATGTTGCGAACTTGCCCATATGGAACACCTTCCCCAAAAGATTGTTTAGCGATGAACCCATTATAAAGGCGCTGCCAGCCTTCAGGCAGCAGAACCGTTCACCCGTCATTCTTGTTGCCGAGGTGAAATATAGATTGCGCCATTAATCCTCTATCAGCCTGTCGAGCACGGCAGGAACAGAAAGCCCCGATGCCTCGCAGGCAGCAGAGAACACAGAGCGTTCTGCCAGGCTCGGAGTTACGTTAACTTCAAGAACCTGCGCTTGAGCGCCATCCCAGATAAGATCGACGCACCCGTAGCCTTCCATGCCGAATGCGCGATAAACTTCAAGCGCCGCACGCTCGATTTCAGAACGGATAGCCTGAGCCGTCGATTCGTCATGCGAAAGCGATTCCAGGCGAACAGGTGCATAAAAATCGACCGCATCGCTGCCTAAGCGAGCATCGGTGAGATACAGCCCTTTGCGCGGAACGATTTCGACAGGCGGCAAAGCATGGGCATCCCAGCCAGACCCCAAAATGCACACCGAAAGCTCAATGCCTTCAACCCACTGCTGGACAATCACCTTGTCGTCAAAAGTGAACGCGTCGCGAAGAGCATCGCGCAGCTCCTCTTTGTTGTTCGCCCTGTGAACGCCATAGGCAAGGCCTTCGCACGCGGGCTTTACCGCCAAAGGGTAACCACCGGGAATACGGTCCTCGAACAGATCGACGGCACCGAATGCGCCCAGCTCATCAAACGCAACCTTCGAGAAGCAGAAGCCCTGCGGCCACGAAGCAACCGTTTGTTCGCCAGAAAAATCACATGCTGCCTGCATATGGGTGGAAAGCAAGCTTTTGTCGGCAACTGAACGGCATACCTCAGAGCTGGAACCCACATAGGGAATACCCAAGAAATCGAGCAAACCTTGCAGGGTTCCGTCTTCGCCCATTTTGCCCGCCACGGCAATGACGCAAGCATCAGGCCGTTCGGCTCGAAGCGTTGCCACCAGATCTTCCGCCACATCGATGGCTACAGGCGTATGCTCAGCCTCTTCCAAGGCGGCAATGATACGTTTGCCGTTTTCCAATGAGGCGTCTCGCTCAGCCGAAGAGCCCCCCATAAGTACCGCGATTTTCATATTCGTCCTTTCAACAGGCCGATTGGGAACCTGCTAACAGCAAAACCCCATGGGCGCGATGTGAACTTCGATTTCCATTCTTGCCCGATAAGCAAAGCGAGTCTTCGCCAATGAAGCAAGAAACAAAGCGCATGATTCTATAGGGACCGAATCCCAACAGCGAAAAGCGGGCGGGCAAAAACGCCCGCAGATGCCCAGCCATCAGCTGCAACATGTGCTTCACGTTATTATCTTAAAGGAGAAATGCTACCAATATCAGCCGCGTTGTTCGATAAGCACACCATTTAAGAATGCGAGTGACCGATTAAGCGCATCAAGTGCCACCAAATCGTCTTCGTAGGAAAACGCAACCTTGGCAACCGATGCGTCTTGCGCGCTCCATTGCGTGGTGCCCGTAAATACCCTATCGGGGTCTTTTGCCGCTCGCGTTTGGGCATCGATAATCAAATGCTCAAGAAGGTGCGGGGTGGAAGTGCTCTTCATTACCGAGGCAAACACGGGGCCCACGCTGTTGCGGCACGCATGCCGCCCGAGCGTCGGCGCACGACGCAAGCATTCCGTTATCAATTCAGGGTCTGTTTGCGCATAGCGCCTAGCCGCCACGGCAACTTCAACTTCTACCCTGTCGGGACGCACTTTTACGTGAACAGCACGAAGGGGCCGCCCCGCCAGGACCGCCCCTTCGCTTGCAGGCTTGTTGACCATTACTGTTTCACCAATTTGGTCGAGGCTTTCCCTTGCTCGCTATCAGGGTTTTCTTCGGTGATAACAAGCGTGTCGCGCTCAGGCGAAAACGCATATGAACCCGAGCCCGTGTACTTGCCGAACGAGAAGCTGATGGTCTTGTTGAAGGTATCGAGGGAATACGAATACGAGACGTCGTCGCTCATCTTGATTTCAGAATCGGTAACGGTGATGGTTGCGCTGCTGCCGTCGATAACCCACGTTCCCTGAATGTCTGCCGTATCGTCGTAGCGCAGCCACTGATTCCACGAAAGCAAACCCGTGGCAATCGCCAACACCGCAACAACGGAACAGGCAATTATCATAAAGCGCCGCGAAAGACGACGCTTGCGGCTCTTCGCCTTAGCGCTCATGCGAGGCGTTCCCGTTTTCTCGGAAACCGAATCGGTTTCCACGTTCAGGGAAGACTTAGCCTTCTTGCCCTCGGGAATAGAAGGACGCGGCATAGGATGCGCCGCGCCCTTCGAAGAATCTTGGAACAAGCCTTCGGATTTGCCCGCAGAAGCGCTAGGAACCGAAGCGTTTGAAGCCTTCATCTTGCGCCCCACCACTGAAGGGCGCTGGCTTTTGTTCTTTTCCGCCATGCCTTCAGGCTATCCTTTAGCGGATAACCTCAATACCGCCCATGTAAGGGACCAGAACATCGGGCACCTTGATGGAGCCGTCTGCCTGCTGGTAGTTCTCGATGACAGCAGCCATGGTGCGGCCAACCGCCAGGCCAGAGCCGTTGAGCGTGTGAACAAGACGCGAACCCTTGAAGTTTTCGGGATCGCGATACTTGATGTTGGCGCGACGCGCCTGGAAGTCCTCGCAGTTGGAGCAAGAGGAGATTTCCTTGTAGGCGTTGTAGGAAGGCAGCCAAACCTCCAGGTCGTAGGTCTTAGCTGCGGAGAATCCGATATCGCCCGTGCAAAGGCTGATTACGCGATAAGGCAAGCCCAAAAGCTGCAGGATGTTCTCGGCATCGGCAACCATGGATTCCAGATCGTCGTAGCTTTCTTCAGGCTTTGCGTACTTGACCATTTCCACCTTGTCGAACTGGTGCACGCGAATAAGGCCGCGGGTGTCGCGCCCAGCGGAACCGGCCTCTTCGCGGAAGCAAGGCGTGAAGGCGCAGTACTTAAGGGGCAGTTCGCTTGCCTCAAGCACTTCGCCGGAATGGATATTGGTAAGCTGCACCTCCGCCGTGGGAATGAGGTACATGCCTTCGCGGGTTTTGAACAGGTCGTCTTCAAACTTAGGAAGCTGGCCGGTGCCGGTAAGCGTGGTAGCATTGGCCATAGCCGGGCACCACCATTCCTTGTAGCCACGGGAGGTGTGCGTGTCTGCCATGAAATTGATGAGCGCGCGCTCAAGACGAGCACCCAAGCCACCCAGCAGCACAAAGCGGCTACCTGCAAGCTTTACGGCACGCTCGGCGTCGATGATGCCAAGCTCTGCACCCAAGTCCCAATGAGGCTTCATCTCGAAGCCTTCAGCCTCGAAGTTACGCGGGGTGCCCCAACGACGAACCTCGGGGTTGTCGTCTTCGTCCTTGCCAACCGGAGTAGAATCGGCTGGCATGTTCGGCGTGGACATGAGCATATCGCGCAGACCTTCGTCGGCTGCAGCGCGTTCGGCGCTGAACTGAGCGATCTGGTCTTTGAGCTCGGAAACCTCGGCCTTTGCAGCCTCGGCTTCTTCCTTCTTGCCTTCGCCCATCAACTTGCCGATGGACTTGGAAATGGCGTTGCGCTTTGCCTGAAGTTCTTCTTCCTTAGCAATTGAAGCACGACGTGACTCGTCCAATTCCTGGAAGCGCGCAGAATCCCACGTATGATTGCGATTCTGCATCGCAGTAGCGACTTCATCAAGATGTTCGCGGACGAACCGAATGTCTAGCATGACTGCCCTTTCGACGTGCTTTATACGGTATGTTTCCGTTTGAAAACAGTAGCGCTAGTATACTCTTATTCACCTAGCACGCGCAGGCGGCTTACCCGTTCGCGCAATGAACAAATCCGTGAGAGGAACCCATGGACTTCGCCGAGCTCTATCATTTCCTGTTTGAAACCATCGAAGGCATCGGCTGCCTTATTGTGGCATGCCTGGTTCTTACCACCATCATTGCGGCCATTTTGGAATACCGCACGCGCAAAACCTTCAAAGATCGCGGCGAAAAAAACGAAGACGATTGGGAGTTCGAAGACAAGTAGCCCCAGCGCTCAGCGCCGCTGCACTCGCCCCTCACCGCGCCTCAGATTAGCTGTCCCCCAACATGGGAGGCATAGCGCGCAGGAACAAGTACCCAACGATGAACAGCAGGGCGATGGAAAGCACGCCCAGCGAAGAGCTTCCCGTTAGTTGGGTAAAGGCGCTTACCAGGAAGGTGCCCATAACAGCAGCGTACTTGCCGAAGATGTCGAAGAATCCGTAGTACTCGTTGGCGCGTTCCTTCGGAATGAGCTTGCCGTATTCCGAGCGCGAAAGCGCCTGGATGCCGCCCTGGAACAAACCGACGCAAATTGCCAGGATCCAAAATTCCAACGCGCTCTTCAAGAAGAACGCCGCAAATAGCACAATAAAGAAGTACGCAAGCACGCCCACCTTCAACATGTGCTTGGTTCCAAAGCGTTTCGCCAAGTTGCCATAAGCGATTGCGGAAGGAAACGCCACAAACTGGGTTACCAGCAGCGCCAACACCAGCTGCGTCGAGTCGATACCCAGATCGGTGCCGTAGCTGGTGGACATCTTGATTACCGTATGCACGCCATCGATGTAGAAGAAAAACGCCAGCATGAAGAACAGCAGGCGCTTGTCCTTCATGATGCTCTTCACCGTTCCCTTCAACCCTGAAATAGTGGTGCGCAGCACATGGTCGGAGCGTTTTTTGCCGTGCAACTGCTTCACATTCTTGGCAACTGGAACCGTAAAGATCACCCACCACACTGCGGTGATGATGAACGCGATCTTCATGCCGAGCTTCGCATCGATGCCGAAACTCGATCCTCCCAAAACCACCGCCAAGCACGCTATGAACGGAATGCACGAACCGATATAGCCCCAGGCGTAGCCGTGGGAAGAAACCTTGTCATAGCGCTCTTCAGTGGTGGCATCTACCAGAAAGGCATCGTAGAACACCATTGAGCCATTCAGCATAATGGCGGCAATTACATATACGACCAAGAAAGCAAGCGCATGTTCAGGGACACCCAATGCGGCGCAGGCAACCGCGCCGGTACCTGCAAAACCAACCAGGAACTTCTTCTTGTTGCCAGCCAGATCGGCAAGGCTTCCCAGCACGGGCATAAGCAAGGCAAGAACCAACGAAGCCACCGTTTCGGCATAGCCCCAAGCAACAACCACAGAAGAACCAGGGTCGGCAATAGAGGCAAAGTACACGGGGATCAACGCCGTGGAAAGCATGACGAAGGCCGAATTACCCACATCGTAAAGAACCCAACTCAGCTCTTTTTTGGTGAGCCCAAAAGCCATAATCGTTACCCTTTCGTCCTTGAACGCGCGCCCGTTTGGACGCATCATAAAACGCACACCAGTATACGGTGCATGCATATGGGATATCTAAAATATCCGTAAAGAAACGAAGGGGTGCATATGCCAGCGATTATCACTCACGACCAATTCGGTCGCGAAGCTCTTGTTAAAGCGGCTGCCGACGTTGTTTCCAATGAGCGCGAGCGCAATGCCTTTTTACTGGGGAACCAGGGTCCTGACCCGCTGTTTTACTGCGTAGCCAACCCCACTACCGCCAAATACCACGAGCTGGGAAACCTGATGCATCACACCGATCCCAGCGCGTTGCTGTTCTCGCTCGCCCAAAGCCTGGTATACCTGCCAGAAGCCGCCCATCCTTTGGCGAAGGCCTATATCGCAGGATTTCTTTGTCACTACTTGCTCGACCGAGCCGAGCATCCTTTAGTGTACGCGCAGCAGTATGCTCTGTGCGATGCCGGCATCGACGGACTGAGCGGCAAAGACGGATCAGAGGTGCACGCCATCATCGAAAGCGATTTGGATGAAATGGTGCTCTGGACCTGCGAGGGTAAAACCGTTGCCTCGTTCAGCCCACACAAGGAAATCCTGAAAGCCGACAGACAGACGCTCGCCATCATCTCCTACCTGGTTAGCATGGCGGTGCATGATGCCTACGGTAAAGAGGTGAGCCCCGATTTGTTCACGAAAAGCGTTTTGGGGTTCCGTCGCATCCAGCACGTGTTCCATTCGCCGCGCGGCATTAAGCGCACCGCACTGGGCAATATCGAGCGCAAGTTCCGCAAGCATTCGTTCGTGCAGGCCATGAGCCACCGCGCCGTTGAACTGACTGTCAGTGAATTCGACAACCATCAGCGCGCCGCATGGATCAACCCCTTCACGAAAACGGTGAGCACCGCCAGTTTCCAGGACCTGTTCAACCAGGCACTTGAGCAGGCAACCGAATATATTCCCCAAATTGTTTCCGGCAACTTCACCATGGAGCAGGCCCGCGAGCTTACACAGGGGCTGAATTTTTCAGGGGAACAGGTAGAGCACTAACGCAGATGGGGGGGTGAACTTCCCGAAGCGGAGCGGGTGCGGGCCATCTACGCCTTCGTACGCAACGAGATCCTGTTTGGCTACAACGTCGACGATGGGATCCGTGCATTTCCTCGGCGGTTTGGGCAGCGTGAGTCGTATCCGTTACTCCCCTTCATCAACAAAGGCACGCGAAGGCGCAGCGGTGCAGGTGAGCGCTATAGCAACCACCAAAGCGGCAATTACCGGCACTAAGGCGAGCGGGTTGGCAAGCAAGGTGGTTCCAGCCGAATCGGCCAACGAGCCAGCCACAATGGCGCCTACTTCCAGTGCTCCGGCAAGTATCATGCCCAACGTGCAGAAAGCGCGATTACCCGTACCGCACAAAGCCGACGAAACAGCGGCAGCGGCAACCCAAGCCACCAAGGTTATCCACGTCGAAGGCAACACGAGCAAGGCGGCAGCTAAATCTTGCACGTTGCCAGCAAGAGGGACCATGGCGAAGGAAACCGCATCCCAACCCGAAAGAGTATGCGACCCCAAACCTGAAAGCGTCAGGGCAAGAATGCCTGCGAACAGCGCAGTTGCCGCCGCATCGCGAGGACGCAGCAAATAACCAGCCGCAAAAGGAGCAAGCGGTGCAAATCCAAATGATCCGATAAGTGCGGGAAGCAAACCGACGTTAGCCGCTTCGTGCGAATGACGAGCAGCGAAGTACCACCAGCATGCCGCTGCGGCCATAAAGGCCACGCCCAGGACTGGAGAGCCGAATACGCATAGCGAAACTCCCAGAGCTTCACAGGCAAACAGGGCGCCAACAGAAGGCAGCAAGGCGGAAAGCAGGGCGAACGCCGCCAATACACCCCAAGATATGGGATTGCTCCATGCATCGGAAGCCGCGACGGAATTGAGCGTCAAGAAACCCAGGACCGCTGCGCTCGCAGCTGCCCATACGCGGGCAAACACCGATTTCATCCGCGGCGTGGGGCGCCACGGCTCACGCGGCTCTTCCGGCAATTCCGGCTCGTATTCGTCGGCTTCCTCTTCTGCAGTTTCTTCAAGCTCGTTTCCCACCAGGCGCTTTAGCTTGTTGGCGCCTTTACGCGGCCCTCCCAAACAAGGCTGCATTTGATCGGCGAACTCTTTTATCGACGCATACCGCTCATCGGGGTCGGGTGAAAGAGCGCAGAACATCACATCGTCTATTGCAGGGTCGAGCCCCTCCATGCACAGGGAAGGAATCACCAGCTCAGCATCGTAGATTGCATCTTCGGCTTCAGGAATGCTGTTGGCCAAGAACGGATTGGCACCCGAGATCATTTCATAAGCCAAGCTGGCAAGGGCCCATTCGTCGCAGCGCTCACTTAGGTTGCGCTGCTCCATCTGCTCGGGCGGCATATAGCCAATAGTGCCGCCTTCAGCAGCGCCATAACCGGCCTCCCCCGCCAAGCGCGCCAGACCAAAATCGGTAACCTTCACGTGCCCTTGCTTGTCGATCAGCACATTTTCGGGCTTGATGTCGAGATGGAGCACTTGATGGGCATGAGCAACCTGAAGCGCCTTCGCCACCGCCTTGAATACGGCGGAAACAATGTCGGGATCCACTTCGTCGGGGTACGCATGCAGCACCTCGGCAAGAGTCATGCCATCAACATACTCCAAGATGAGGTACGCCATGCCATCCTGCACTTCGAAATCGTACACCTGCACGATGGAAGAATCCGAAAGCTTCGCTGCCGTGCGAGCCTCTTCCAACCCAGGCACCGCAGAAGTGTCGATAGCGCCCTTCTTCAAAAGGATGCTCCCGCCCTCGGGGAACATTTCGGCAGCCTCTTCAAGGGGCATGCATTTAATGGCAACTCGGCGCTGAATGCGCGTGTCCCACGCAACCTTCACCGAGGCAAAGCCGCCATGGCCAGCCTCCCCCTCCAGGCGATAGCGCCCTAACAGGAGGTTTCCCTGGCTGGGCGGCTGCTCAATGCTCTCCGTCAGCTTGCCGTAGGATGATTGGTCATCGTACGGCAGTTCGCTGGCATCCGCGGCTGCGTTTGCGGTATTGGCGCTTAAGGGCGCAGAAAGCCGGGCTGGCAGGGTAAGCCAACCAACGCGGCGTGTTTCTGGTGTTTTGCCCTCAGGCTTGTGCAAGCGGCTATTCCTTGGAGTTCTTTACAAAATGCTTGATTAGGGCGGCAGACGTCGGCGTGCAGCGTTCGCCCCCCATACGCGGCTCAGCGAGCGGCATACCCTCTAGGATAGCGGCAGTTGCGGGCGCGGGCAGCGAAAGCACACCATGAGCGCATTCAATTTCGCCTTCACCGGGCTGAATGGGAGTTGCCACAACCTCTTCGGGGGCAAGCACATAGAATTCGGCGCAGATAGCCAACGCGTTGCGGATGCCTCCGGCGTTTCCCACTTCATGGAAATGAGTCTGGGACACATCGCACCCGTGAACCTTCGCCTCGGCAGCTGCAAGAATGGCATACACGCTGCGCAAATCGGATTTTACCTGTTCAGGAGCGTCAAGCGCATCGATGGTTTCGTTAATCTCGCCGATGTCATGATGGTGCTTTTCAGGCACTTCGGCGCGTTCGATAATCTCGTAGAAACGCTTATGCTGCGCTTCGTCCATTGCGTTAAAGAGAGTATCGAAGATCTGACCACGCGTAGCGTTTTCGGTGAAGTCAAAGGAAAGCACCATGTTCGCTCCTTACTGCTGTGCGGGCGCTGAGCCCGGAAGATGGTTGATGAGATGGGCTTGGAAACCGGCGCCGAAACCATTGTCGATGTTGACAACGCTTGTTCCACTTGCACAGGAATTAAGCATGGAAAGCAGAGCCGACAAACCGCCGAACGAGGCCCCATAACCCACGCTAGTGGGAACCGCGATAACGGGGCATGAAGCCATGCCGCCTACCACACTGGCAAGGGCGCCTTCCATGCCGGCAACCGTAATGATAACCTGCGCCTGCATGATATCGTCCATGTGCGCAAGCAAGCGATGAAGCCCCGCAACGCCCACATCGTAGAGACGCTGCACCCTATTGCCCAGCGCTTCAGCGGTAAGCGCCGCTTCCTCGGCAGCATACATATCGCTCGTACCAGCGGCGGCCACCACGATAGTGCCGTTGCCTGTCGGCTCGGGCATGCGCCCAACCAACCCCACGCGTGGAATATCGTAGTAGGTGAATTCGTCAGTGAAATGCTTGGTCATAAGGCTTACCGCTTCGGGCTTCATACGGGTGATAAGCACCGTTTTGGCGCCGCCCTGCTGTAGCGATTCCGCAATACCACGAATCTGATCAGGCGTTTTCCCTTCACCATAGATAACTTCGGTGGCATTTTGGCGCAACGCGCGATGATGATCCACCTTGGCATAGCCCAGGTCGGTGAAGGGTTCTTTTTTCAAGGAAAGCAACGCTTCTGCAGGCGTGGTTTTGCCAGCGGCAACGCTCTCTAAAAGCTTCTCTATTGCATCAGCTTCCATACACCCCTCCAAACATTAGTGGGAATATCGGGACAGGCCCCATTTTCCCACTAATTCATTACGGTATAACGACGCATCGTAGTTCGTCTGCATAGTATCATAAGCAACACCACGTCACTAATTCAGCAAAGTGAGAGTATAGAGACAAGTCCTATTTTCCCGGTTAGAAATGACGCACGAATAAAAGCCCTGCTTGCGATATTGATCTCAAGCAGGGCTTTTGTTACGTGGGAAAACGGTACCTGTCCCTGTTATCCCAGCAGTTCGTCGACTTTCGGAAGCCACTCGCTGATGACAATGTGCTGCGGGCAAATCTCTTCGCACGATCCGCAGCTTGTGCACGAATCGGCACGACGGCCATAGCTGGTGACCTCATTCTGGTAGAAATCCTTCGCCAGCTCCATATCGTCATACAGCGTACCCATGTTGTAGGCGCGGAAGTTATACGGGATAGCAATCTTGTTCGGGCACATATCTACGCAGTAGTTGCAGCCGGTGCAGGGAATTGCTGCGCGCGAATCAAGCGCAGCTTTCGCCTGGTCAAGAACCTTGCGCTCTTCATCGGAGAGCATGCCCGGATGCGCGTTCTGCATATACCCGATGTTTTGCTGAAGCTGTTCGGGCGTGCTCATACCCGAAAGAACACAAGAAACTTCGGGCATATCCCATAGCCAATCAAAGGCCCATTCGACATTGCTGTGCTTGATGCCCGACCCATCGAACACCGCTTGGGCATTTTTCGGCAAATCAACCAGCAGGCCACCGCGCAACGGCTCCATAACCACTACGGCCATGCCACGCTCGGCTGCCATCTTCATACCCTTGATGCCCGCCTGATAATCTCGGTCATAGTAATTCAGCTGAATTTGGCAGAAATCCCAATCGGCAGCATTCAAAATCTCTTCGAACAGTTCCAGATCGTCGTGGAAGGAAAAGCCGATATTGCGCACTTTCCCGCTTTCTTTGGCGCGCTTCATGCCTTCGATTGCGTTGTTGCGCACCGTCTTCTTCCAACTGCCGCCATTCATTGAGTGCAGAAGGTAGTTGTCAACATAATCGAGGCCCAAACGATCGAGCTGTTCATCAAGGAAACGATCGAAATCTTCAGGTGACTTATAAAGCCACGCGGGCGATTTGGTGGCAACATACACCTTTTCACGATAGCCGTCCTTCAAGGCATCGCCCAATATTCGTTCCGAATAGCCGCTTACATAGTTGTAAGCCGTGTCGAAATAATTGACTCCTCCATCGATGGCCGCACGGATCATCGCAATCGATGTGTCGACATCTACCTGATCGATGGTATTGCTGTTTACCGTTTTGCCGCCATCTTTCATGGGCAAGCGCATAACACCAAAGCCCAGCGGCGAAACCATCATGCCCGTATTGCCGAAAGCACGCAATTCCATGACACCCCTCCTGTCTTCGTTGGCTGCGGAGCTTTGTCCCCTATGCCGCATAAAGCCAACGTACTTTGATTCAGTTGAGTTCAGGGTAGCGCAAAACCGTGCACACGTAAAAATGGCCCCCTGGAATTTTCCAAGAGGCCATGGTCGCGCTGCGCGAAATACGCTTACACGTTGAATTTGAAGTGCATTACATCGCCGTCCTGCACGACGTAATCTTTGCCTTCCTGACGAAGCTTGCCAGCATCGCGGCAGCCCTTTTCGCCACCCAGGGCAACATAGTCTTCATACGAAGCAGTTTCCGCCTTAATGAAACCACGCTCAAAATCGGAATGGATAACGCCAGCTGCCTGCGGAGCTTTCGCACCAACGGGAATAGTCCAAGCGCGCGTTTCAGTTTCACCGCTGGTGAAATAGCTCTGAAGGCCCAGCAGCTTGTAAGCCTCGCGAATAAGGCGGGAAAGGCCCGACTCGTCCAAGCCGAGTTCTTCCATAAAAATGGCTGCCTCTTCGGCATCGAGCTCAGCCAAGTCGGCTTCGATCTTCGCACTGATGGGCACAGGCTGCTGTCCATCGATTTCGGGAAGCTCGGCGTTGACCTTGTCTTCGTCCACATTGGCAATGTAGAGCATGGGCTTCATGGTAAGCAGGCACAACTCGCGAATGGCATCCTGCTCTTCCTCGGAAAGGTCAAGCTGCAGAGCGCGCTTGCCTTCATTGAGGCCCTCGAGCACTTTCTGGGCGGCCTGGAAATTGATTGCCTTTTCCTTGTAACGCTTGCCCTCCTTTTCCAGACGAGGCAACGCCTTTTCGATGGTGGCAATATCGGCAAGGATCAGTTCGGTTTTTATGGTTTCGACATCGCTCTGCGGGTCAACCTTCTTGGATACATGCTCCACATTCGGGTCGCTGAAAAAGCGAACCACTTCGCAGATGGCATCGGTTTCACGAATATTCGCCAAGAATTTGTTGCCCAGACCTTCGCCCTGGGAAGCGCCGGCCACCAAGCCTGCAATGTCCACGAACTCTACCGTTGCGGGAATGATCTTCGCCGGATGATCGATAGCGGCAAGGCCATCAAGACGCTTATCGGGAACAGGAACCAAGCCCACATTGGGCTCGATAGTTGCGAAAGGATAGTTTGCGGCAAATCCGCTCTTCTTAGTAAGGGCGGTGAACAGAGAAGACTTGCCAACGTTCGGCAGGCCAACAATGCCAATGGAAAGGGACACGTTTGCTCCTTGATAGGGTTCTCATTTTTGTACGCATTCCATCATACCACCCAAAAAGAAAACACCCGAAAGGGGCACAAGTCGAGTACCACAGCAACTGGGAATATGGGACCTGTCCCTACAATCCCTGGCGCCGGTTTCCTAACTTTCGGGGCAGGTTTTATTTTCCCGATCTTCGAGAAAGACGCTGTTTTCCCACCCAGGAATAGCTCGCAAAGAAAAAGCCCTGCTTGCGAAATTAGTCGCAAGCAGGGCTCAATTTGCTAGCTGGGAAAATGGAACCTGTCCCTATATTCCCACTTACATGCTGAAGAAGCCGAAGGTCTGTGCCACGTAGGCTACCAGGATAACCACCAGCGCAACGGGGGCAAGGTACTTGATCATGAAGACCCATACCTTACGCAGCCTGAATCGGGAAGAAAGCATAACTTCTTCTTCGATCATCTTCGGGCCAACGATCCAGCCAATGAAGATGCAGGTCAGCAATGCCACGATAGGCATCATGACCGAATTGGAGATGAAGTCGAGGAAGTCAAGGATAGAGGTCCCCGCACCCAGAGGCTCAATGAACGAAAGGGAGCTGTAACCCAAGGTAACGAGAAGACCCATGAGCGTAGTCCACACGATAACCGTGGCGAGCGCCTTACCGCGAGAACAATGGGTTGCATCCTGAACAATGGAAGTGCAGGTTTCCACTAACGAAAGGGCGCTGGTAAGAGCAGCGAACAAAACCAAAACGAAGAAGCCAGCACCCACAACGGGGGCAAAGCTGCCCATGCCCTCAAATACCTGAGGCAGAACGATGAACATAAGGGAGGGGCCGGAGTTTTCGGCAACTGCCTCGCCAGAGCCCATAGCAGCAAACGTTGCGGGGATGATCATGAAACCAGCAAGGAGCGAAACGCCGAACGTCGAGCCCGCAATCTGGGCAACGCTGGAAGTGAGCTTGGTTGCCTTATCGAGGTAAGAGCCGTAGGTAACCATAATGCCCATTGCCAACGAAAGCGTGAAGAAGGTCTGGCCCAATGCCGCAATTACCAACTCAGGGGAGAATTTGCTGAAATCAGGAACAAGGTAGAAAGCAAGACCGTCGATTGCCCCAGGCATGGTAAGCGCATACACGGCGAGGATTGCCGCCACAACAATAAGCGCAGGCATCATGATGAAGTTTGCCTTCTCAAGGCCATTGTTAACGCCCATACCCACAATGAAGTAGGTGATAGCCATGAAGATGAGCATGAACAGGATGCTTTCAGGGCCATTACCGATGAAGTTCGTGAAGTACGTGCCACCATCAATAAGAGCACCTGCCTCGCCACCTGCATATGCTGCAAGGTACTTCGTTACCCAGCCGCCAATTACGCAGTAATACGGCACGATGATAAACGGCACGGCAGACATAAGAACGCCGATAAACGTAAACTTCTTGCCAAACGCCTTGAAGGCGCCGATGGCGCTCTGCCCGGTTTTACGACCAAGGGCATTTTCCAAAAGCAGCAAAGAAATGCCGATGGTGAATACCAGGACCAGATACACGAACAGGAACATGCCGCCGCCGTATTTGGCTGCCAAATACGGGAAGCGCCACATTGCCCCCAGGCCAACAGCGGATGCCGCCGCCGAAAGAACAAACGCCAGTTTGCCCGACCAGGAGGCTCGACCAGCCAACTGGGCAGATTCGGTTGAGGTTGACATACACTCTCCTTCTATTCCACGTATGCGGAAATTTGCACATGGGCATTACGCCCACTAGACGTCACTATACGCCTTCGACACTTATGAAACACGATTGTAATAGTGGGTACTATAGCGTAAACACTTGTAGAGATTTCGAAAGAAGGACGGGCGGCGTCCTTAACGCATTAACGGCACCGAAGCGCCGCGTTGCCTCTCTCTCGCTAGAGCTCTCATTTCAGCGGGTCGTGTACGCGCTCGCCCTCGTAGCTGACGTTCCAGAACACCAAACCCTGCGCCGGCGCGTTTTCACCCGCTGCAGCGCGATTGCGCGCATCAAGCACCTCTGCGATCCATTCCGGCTTCCGCCGCCCAAGACCAACTGCAACCAAAGTACCCACAATGGTACGAACCATCGAATGAAGGAAGGCATTGCCCTTCACCGTGATAACCACCAGGTTTTCGTCCCATGCGTCTTCGCGCGTCACATCGATGCTGAACACATTGCGCATGGTCGACTTGCCTTCAGCGGATGCCGCCATACAGAAGCTCTTGAAGTCGTGTTCGCCTATCAGGTAAGCAGCTGCTGCGCGCATGGCTTCAAGGTCAAGCTCTTTGGGAATATGCCAGCAGAACCCCTTCATCAAAAGAGGCTTATAAGCATCTGTGCAGATGAAGTACTTGTATTCGCGCATTGTGCAGGAAAAACGAGCCGAAAAACCGGTCTTCTGCCGGCGCACCGACTTAATGGAAATATCCTCATGAGTCAGAGCGTTCAGAGAACGTAGCAACTTGAACTCGCTACGACCGGCAAGCTCTTCTTCCGAAAGCGCAAAGCTCACCACCTGACCACGCGCATGAACGCCCGAATCGGTGCGCCCCGCGCATACCGTTTCGATAGGGCGACGGAACACTAGCCCCAACGCTTCCTCGATGCTCCCCTGCACCGTTAGCTGACCGGGCTGACGCGCGAAACCGGCAAATGGCTCTCCGTTATACGAAACCAAGAGGGAAAGGATCACCTCGCCCTTCCCCTCTTCGGCTGCCTGCTGTATCGCATTGCCGTTGTTACCGGGTTCCACTAAGAAGCCCTCCAAACCGTGCGTCCGAACAAGTCATATAAGTGTGCCTTCAGATGTTGGTTGCCCGAATCGGCCGTCATGGGCAGCTCGGCACGCATGCGCCGCCCATCGGCCTGACGCACATAGATCACTACCGGATCTTTTCCTGGATGATCCTTCAAGATGCGCATAAGTTTATCCGACGTCACCGAATCGAGCTCGCGCGTCGCGATGCTCAGCTCAAGCTGAAGCGGGGCAACATCGGCGTCTTCGTCGGAAAGCTCTAGAAGCGCAGCTTCGTACACGATTATCTGGCTGCCACGATCATTCACTTCGAACTTGCCCTTGCAGGTGATAATCGCATCTTCCTGGATGGCTTCCTTGAACTTGTCGTAGTTGAAGCAAACGCATTCAACATGCCCTGTAGTGTCTTCGAGTGTGAAGCTAGCCATCAGCGTGCCGCGCTTGGTTCGGCGGACGTTCGTCTCGGAAACCATCCCCGCAAACGTAGCCGACTTAATGCCCTGCTCTCGTTCACCCAATTCGCCCAAGGTGTACTTCATGGTACGCGAAAGGTAGTTCTCGTAACGACGCAGCGGATGGTCGGAAACGTACATCTTCAAGATGTCCTTCTCGAAGGCAAGCAAGGTCTTCTTGTCCCACTCCACGCCGTCTGGCTCGGGAATATCGTCCTTGAAGCTCTCGTCTACATCTGAAAACATGCTGAACATATCAAGCTGACCAGCCGCTTTATCCTTCTGGCGCTTTGCCGCGCTTTCAAGAAGGGGCGTTTCATCGATGAAATGCATCAACTGCTTGCGGGTGTAGCCCGTTGAGTCGAATGCTCCCGATTTCACCAACGCTTCGAGCGTCTTGCGGTTGTACGCCGAAGAGTCGACGCGGTTGACGAAATCATGCAGCGAAGTGAACTCACCGTTTTTCTCTCGCTCATCGATGATGCACTGAGCCACTTTTTCGCCAACGCCGCGAACGCCTGCCAAACCGAAACGAATTCCCTCTTCGAGCGGGGTGAATTCCAGATTGGACGAGTTAACGTCAGGCGGCAACACGGGAATGCCGCTGCGGTTGCAGCTGGCGATGTACTTGATAAGGCGATCGTTGTTGCCCATGTAGCTGGACAACACAGCCGCCATGTACTCATTCGGATAATGCGCCTTCAGATATGCCGTACGCATAACAAGCAGTGCATATGCCGCAGAGTGCGATTTGTTGAACGCGTACTTTGCGAACTTTTCGGCGTCTTCCCAAATCTCCTTGGCAATGTCCAACGAGTAGCCGTTTTCAACCGCGCCGCTATTCCAGTCTTCTTGAAGCTCGCGCATAACATCGAGCTTCTTCTTACCCATTGCCTTACGCAGCTTGTCTGCCTTACCAGCAGAAAAACCGCTCATAACCATGGATACCTGCATGATCTGTTCCTGGTACACCATGGTGCCGTAGGTTTCTTCCAGGATGGGACGCAGACGGTCGTCGTAATAGTGAACGGGGCTCTTGCCCTGTACAACTTTCACATAGTCTTCAACCATGCCAGACTCAAGCGGGCCCGGGCGATTAAGCGCGATGGAAGCTACAACGTCGGAAAAGCGCTCTGGCGGAATCTGCGCGAACAAGCTCACATACAGCGCACCTTCAACCTGGAACAAGCCATCCATGTTCAGGGGCATGCCATTTTTGCGAAGCTCACCACGCATCAACGCAAAGGCGCGATCGTCTTCGATGGGGATCTCTTCAGGAAGAAGTTTTTCACCCGTAGTTGCCGCGATGTTGTTGCAGGCACGGGAAAGTACGCCCAAGGTGCGCAGACCAAGGAAGTCCATCTTCAGCAGGCCCAGGTCAGGCGTGTAGTGGCCGTCGTACTGAGTGATGATGCCGCCACCCTTGGTATCGCGCTTCATGGGAACGTGATCGCTCATGGGGTCGCGGCAGATGATGGTCGCGCACGCATGCACGCCTTCGCCACGCACATGGCCCTCGATGGACTTCGCGGCATCGATAACACGCTTTACGTCTTCTTCGGTGTCGTAAGCTTTTTTCAAGTCGGGGTTGGTCTCGAGCGCACCATCGATGGTGATGCCCAGCTCGCCACCGATAAGTTTGCAGATGCGGTCACCCACAGCATACGGATAGTCCAAAACGCGCGCAGCATCGCGCACGGCGTTCTTTGCTTGCAGCTTGCCGAACGTGATAACGCCCGCAACATGGTCTTCACCGTAGAATTCACGAATATGCTCGATAACATCTTGGCGATGCTGATCGTCGAAGTCGACGTCGATATCAGGCATCTCAACACGTTCGGGGTTAAGGAAGCGTTCGAACATCAAGCCGTTCTTGATGGGGTCAAGGTCGGTGATGCCCATGGCATACGTGCAAAGTGACCCCGCAGCAGAGCCACGGCCCGGACCTACGCCGATACCGTTTTCGCGAGCCCAGCGAATGTACTCCTGAACAATAAGGAAGTAAGCCGGGAAGCCCTGCTGAATGATGATATCGGCTTCATATTCGTATTGCTCCAGAACCGACTTTTCCTTGCCGGTGTTGTCAGCGATAACAACATTGCGCCAATCGGGTCCATAGCGATGCTCGAGGCCCTTCTCGATCTCTTCGCGGAAAAGCATTTCTTCGGTATAGCCTTCAGGCAGCGGGAAGCGCGGGAGGATTTCGTCGCGTTCCAGCTCCACATTGCACTTTTCGGCAAGCAGAACCGTGTTGTCGCACGCTTCAGGGAAGTCTTTCAGCGCCTGGCGCATCTCTTCCTCGGTCTTCATGTAGAACTGGTCGTTCGGGAACTTGAAGCGCTTTTCCTGGGTGACAGTGGCATTGGTGCCAATGCACAGCATAACGTCCTGCGCCATTGCGTCTTCCTGCGTAAGGTAGTGGAAGTCGTTGGTGGCGATAGTCTGCAAACCCAATTCACGAGCAAGCTGGGTGAGCTTGCAATTCATTTCATACTGGGACATGCCGGCATTGGTGGTAATACCCTGGTCCTGAAGCTCGATATAGAAATCGCCCGGTTCATAGAGCGCGGCGAATTTTTGCGCCCACTCCTTAGCTTCGGCAAACGCGCCGTCGTCGATGCAACGAGGAATAATGCCCGCAATGCAGGCACTGGTAGCAATGATGCCCTCGGAATACTTCTGGAGCATTTCAAACGTGGTGCGCGGACGATAGTAGAAATTGTCTACATGCGATTCGCTGACCAGCTTCAACAGGTTGTGATAACCCGTATTGTTCTTGGCCAGAAGGATCATATGGTGAAGCTTCTGCTTTTGCTTCTTCAGCTCGCTGTCGGTGGTGAAGTAGATCTCGCAACCGAAAATAGGCTTAACCCACTTGCCGGTTTCTTTTTTAACCTTGCGGCAAGCTTCGTCGAGTTCCGGAACGCCAGACATAACACCGTGGTCGGTGATAGCTACGGCAGGCATATCCAAATCGGCTGCGCGCTTAACCATGTCATAGATGTGGGTAGCACCGTCAAGCAGAGAATACTCAGTGTGGCAGTGTAAATGAGCAAATGCCATGTACGTCTCCTATGCTGTGCGCAAATGCGCAACCTCGAAATACTTATCGCTCTTATTGTGCCATCGAATGCTCAAAAAGGCAGACTTGCAATCAAATCAACAGTTCTTGTTCGGTTAATGAACAAGAGCCGAGAAATGAAAGCGCCCTCAGGCGCGAAATAGGCGAAAGATACGGGGTGGCCAAACGCAATTAAACGAGGCTGCACGCGGGGAGCTTGCAGCGGTTTGTCCGCTCGCGGTCAACGTACTGGCAGACAGACCTGCGCGCGGGGAGCTTGCTCCTGGGGCGCGGTCCCGTCCTCAGCAATTGAAACTCACTGCCTCTAGCTGGAGCTCGCTACCTCTGGAGGGTATGGCTGCAACGTTATCTTGCCAAGGCATATTCCGGAGTGATCGTCGATGGCAAGATCTCGCCGTGATGCGTTCTCCGCCGGTCGGCAATTACGAGATATTCATCTAAAGCTTTCCTGGGCACTCATCCGTGGCAAGATTTTCACTTGATGTATTCCAAATCGAGCTTCGGACAGGAAAAATACCCCTCCTTGGCAACATATCGCTGCTATGTATCCAAAATGAGCTGGTTTTGGCAAAATTTGCACGCCGTGTATCTGAAAAGCCCTGCAATCGGGCGTTCAGGAATACACTGTGCGAAAATATTGCCAAGAAGGACCCCCCTTTCCCGTCCGAGCTGTCCAAATCATGCAAAGCGCGCATATTTTGCCATTCCATCTCGCCAAACAGCACTAATGCAAGCACCTGATCGCCCGAACCCATCAATTCCTGGAGAAACGGTGCCACCAACGCCAATGGTCTTACCACCAGGAATTACATTGCTGATGCCGCACGCCAACCCAGCCCCAGCAGACTGCATCGTCAATGCCGAGCACAAACCAAGTCGGTAGCGAACGACATTGGCGATTCCTCTCAACCTAGTTCCCAGCGAACGACACTGGCGATGCCCGCATCTAATGTCTCACGAGCGAACGGCATCGCCACCCACTCCTTACCCCCCCCTACAAAAGCAAAAAAGGCGACCCCGTAGGGTCGCCTTTCAATTCTGGCACAGATCAGAAAAACCAACTGAAGGTAATCGTGGATGATCCTTACTTGTACAGGTCTTCCTTTTCCTTTGCAGCAAGCTGAACCTTACACCAGCGCAGCTTACGCGTCAGAAGAGAGCGAGAAACGATGCTCGTCTCGCTGAGGTTAGCGATCTTCTCTTCAAGCACAGGAATATCCTTGTTAAGCCTGTCGACGTTGATGCGCTCGATCTGGCGCGTCTTGTCGCAAATAACGATGACGCGGTCCTTCAACACCTGGACATAACCACCCATGATGGCAGCGCTCAATACTTCGCCGCCTTCCTGCTGGGTGCGGGCCCAGATGACGCCGTCCTTAAGGGCGGATACAAATGGCTCATGGTTTTCCATGATACCCAATTCACCTTCAGTGCCGGGAACCATGACATTATAGAGCTCACCTGAGAAGAGCACCTTGTTCTTTGCTACGACATCACACCTGATCACCGACATGACTTACTCCTCTGCCTGAAGCTTCTCGTAGGCTGCGTAAACATCCTCGATAGAACCGGTGGTACGGAAGCAAACCTCGGGGATATGGTCACAGTTGCCCTTGAGGATCTCGTCGAAGGAGCGAACGGTGTCCTCCATCTTTACATAGACGCCATCCTGGCCGGTGAACTGCTTAGCAACATGGAAGTTCTGGCCGAGGAACTGCTGCACCTTACGTGCGCGGTTAACGATGACCTTCTGATCTTCCGTAAGCTCGTCCATACCAAGAATTGCGATGATGTCCTGGAGGTCCTTGTAGTTCTGCAGAATCTCCTGAACGCCAACAGCAACGCGGTAGTGCTCTTCGCCAACGATCTCGGGATCGAGAGCGCGAGAGCTGGACTCCAGCGGGTCAACAGCAGGATAAATGCCCATTTCGGCGATGGAACGGTTAAGAACCGTCTTAGCGTCGAGGTGGGTAAACGTCGTGGCCGGCGCGGGGTCGGTCAAGTCGTCGGCGGGAACATATACGGCCTGTACGGACGTAATAGAACCGGTCTTGGTGGAGGTAATGCGCTCCTGGAGGTCGCCCATCTCGGTAGCGAGGGTGGGCTGGTAGCCTACTGCGGAAGGCATACGGCCAAGAAGTGCGGATACCTCAGAACCTGCCTGGGTAAAGCGGAAAATGTTGTCGATGAACAGCAGAACGTCCTGACCCTGGTCACGGAAGTACTCTGCTTCGGTCAGGCCGCACAGGCCGACGCGAAGACGAGCTCCCGGAGGCTCATTCATCTGACCGTAGACCAAGCAGGTCTTGTTGATAACGCCTGCGTCGGTCATTTCCAGGAACAGGTCGGTACCCTCACGGGTACGCTCGCCAACGCCGGTGAATACGGACGTACCACCATGCTCCTGAGCCAGGTTGTTAATGAGCTCCTGAATGATAACGGTCTTACCAACGCCTGCACCGCCGAACAGACCGGTCTTACCACCCTTAATGAAGGGCTGGATAAGGTCGATAACCTTAATGCCGGTTTCGAAGATCTCAGTCTTGTTAACGAGCTCTTCGTATGCGGGAGCGGGACGATGGATAGGTGCCCACTGCTTAACGTCGGGCATGGGCATGCCGTCAACGGGCTGGCCCATAACGTTCCAGATGCGGCCGAGGGTCTCAGGACCTACGGGCATCTTCATAGGTGCACCAGTGTCCTGTACGGGCAGACCGCGTACCAGGCCGTCGGTAGACGACATGGCAACGGAGCGAACCAGGTCACCAGGGAGGTGCATCTGAACCTCGAGAACGACATCAATGTCGCCCGCGGGGGTAGTAGCTTTCACGGTCAGAGCGTTGTAGATCGCCGGCATGTGATCCGGAGCGAACTCAACGTCGACAACAGGGCCAACGATACGGACAATGTGTCCGATGGAACCCTGCGTGGCCGCAGAAGCAGTATTGGTTTCTTCAGCCATTTAGTCCTCCAAAGCTGCGGCGCCACCGACGATCTCGTTGATCTCGGTCGTAATAGCGCCTTGACGTACACGGTTGTAGACACGGTTGAGGGTCTCAATCATGTCATTGGCGTTGTCCGTCGCATTCTTCATTGCATTGCGACGAGCAGCCTGCTCAGCTGCTGCTGAGTCAATGAGCATATAGTAGAAATGACCTGCAATATACTCGGGAAGGAAGTGATCCAAGACATCTTCCTCGCTGGGCTCGTAATCGATAGCACCCGGAAGATCGGGGTTATCGGGAGTCGGCTCGGTGATGCCGCCGCCCTTGACAAATACCTCGCCCTTGGGGAGGAATGCCTTCGGGTTTACCGGCAACAGAGGCTGCTGGATCAGAACCTGCTCACCTGCGTTCTTCGCATGGTTGTAAAGAACGACTACCTCGTCAATTTCGCCAGAGAGGTAATGCTCCATAGCATAGTCGGCAAGAGCATCAGCCTCTTCGACGCGAGGATCAGCGGACAGGTCGCGGAAGGCAAGCACCGTATCGATACCACGATACTTGAAGTAGCCGATCGCCTTCTTGCCACATGCGGCAACAGCGATCTCCTTGCCCTCTGCCTTGCGCTCCTTCATGATCTGCTCGGCACGACGAAGCACGCTGGAATTGAAGCCGCCAGCCAAACCACGGTCGGAGGCGATGACCACAATAAGGGTCTTCTTAACCTCGTCATGCGGCGTCGCGAGCGGTGCAGTAGTACCGCCCATGCGTGCGATGTTGGCCAGCATCTCCTTCACAGCCTCGCCATAAGGCGTAGCAGCTTCGACACGCTCGGTCGAATGACGGATTTTTGCAGCAGCAACCATCTGCATGGTATGCGTAATCTGCTTCGTCGATTCGACGGACTTGATTCGCCTTTCAATATCGTGAAGGTTGGGCATAGTGACCTACCTTACGCGATGAACTGAGCCTTGAATGCCGGGATAGCAGCATTCAGTTCAGCCTCTACTTCGTCGGTGAACTTCTTTGCATCAGCAAGCTTGTCCATAACGCCATTGCCAGAGTGATGCAGGTAGTCGAGCATTTCAGCGCGGAAGCGAACGATGCTCTTAACCGGTACATCATCCAGGAAGCCATGAGCGCCAGCCCAGATAGCAGTTGCCTGGTCTTCAACGGACATCGGAGTGTAACGACCCTGCTTAAGAAGCTCGGTCATTGCAGCACCACGGGTAAGCTGCTGCTGGGTTGCAGCGTCCAGGTCGGAACCGAACTGGGTAAATGCAGCGAGCTCGCGATATGCAGCGAGGTCGAGGCGAAGCGTACCAGCAACGGACTTCATGGACTTCACCTGAGCGGAGCCACCAACGCGGGATACGGAGATACCAACGTTAACAGCAGGACGCTGACCCTGATAGAACAGGTCGGTGGTGAGGTAAATCTGACCGTCGGTAATGGAGATAACGTTCGTAGGAATGAACGCACCAACGTCACCAGCCTGGGTTTCGATGATGGGCAGTGCGGTAAGAGAACCTGCACCGTTTTCATCGGACAGCTTACATGCACGCTCGAGCAGGCGAGAATGCAGGTAGAAGATGTCGCCAGGATATGCTTCGCGTCCGGGAGGACGATGCAGGGTCAGGGACATCTGACGATATGCAACGGCCTGCTTGGTGAGGTCGTCATAGATGCAGAGTACGTGGCCGCCAGGATTCTCAGCGTTGGCAGGCTTGCCGTCTTCACCGTTGTACATGAAGTACTCGCCCATTGCAGCACCAACCATAGGAGCCATGTACTGCAGAGGAGCAGGATCGGATGCGGTAGCAGCAACAACGATGGTGTAATCCATAGCGCCAAAGCGCTCGAGGGTCTCAACGATGCCGGATACAGTGGAAGCCTTCTGGCCTACAGCAACGTATACGCAGACCATGCCCTTGCCCTTTTGGTTGATGATAGCATCAACGGCAATAGAGGTCTTACCGGTCTGACGGTCGCCAATGATGAGCTCGCGCTGGCCACGGCCAATCGGAATCATGGAGTCAACTGCGAGGATGCCGGTCTGCATCGGCTCTTCAACAGGCTGACGCTCATGAACGCCGGGAGCCTTGAACTCTACCGGGCGGGTAGCAGTGGTCTCAATGGGGCCCTTGCCGTCGATAGGCTGGCCAAGCACGTTAACAACGCGGCCGAGCATAGCCTTGCCAACGGGAACCTCAAGAATCTTGCCAGTGGTACGTACCTGGTCGTTTTCCTTAATTGCGGTGACGTCACCGAGGAGTACGGCGCCAACCTCATCTTCTTCGAGGTTCTGCACCAAACCGGAAACGATACGTCCATCGGAAGCGACGAACTCGAGAAGCTCGCCAGACATCGCACCCTTAAGGCCGTCGATACGCGCAATACCGTCGCCAATTTGTACAACCGTGCCGGTCTCGCGAGACTCAACGCTGGTGTTGATGGCGTCGAGCTGCTTGCGCAGTGCGGCGTCGATAGACTGTGCGGTGATTTCAGTCACTAGCATTCACCTCCATCTTTCTTTTTCAGAGCAATGCGAGCCTTGTCGAACTGCGTGCGAACGCTCGCATCGACATAACGGTCGCCAGTGCTCAGGATAATGCCGCCCTGGATCGAAGGATCGATGTGCTCAACAAGAACACAGTCGCGACCCAGATCAGATTCGGCCTTATTGGTAATTACGGTTCGCAGGTTGTCATCAAGTTCAACAACCGTCGTCACATCAACAACGTTGAAGTTAAGCTTGCTCTCGATGAGATCCTCGTACAGAGAAACAACGCGGCGGAACAGTGCAGCGTCACAGCGAGAAGCCATAACTCCAAGAAGCTCTTTGACCACTGGGTTATAGCCATCGAAAACGTTGCCTGCAAGCGCTTGGCGCTCTTCAGCAGTGTAAGCCTCGTTGTCCAACGAGAGACGTAAATCGATGTTGGTTGCCATGAACCCAAGGATCTGGCGCATCTGGTTGCGAACCTCGACGACAGCGTCACGACCGCCGGTGGCGTTAGCGCCATCGATGGCGGCGTTGGCGTAGGCTGCAATCGTTTCATTGATGATAAGACGATTAGCCATTTAGACTACCTGCCTCTTTCACGTAGCGCTCGATGAGCTTACGGTGCTCATCGTCGCTGAAATCCTCACCGATCAGGCGAGATGCAACGGCAATAGAAGTATCTGCCATGGTAGCCTGAAGCTCTTTGATGGCGTTTTCCTTCTCCTGCTCGATTTGCGCACGAGCCTTGTCGACAATGGCATCTGCCTCAGCCTGAGCCTTAGCGGTGATCTCCTTTTCGAGAGCGTCGCCGGTGAGCTTGGCATTGTTGAGGATCTGCTGAGCCTGGGTTTTAGCACCCTCGAGCTGCTCACGATACTCAGCCAGAAGTCGTTCGCTTTCCTGTCGTGCCTCTTCGGACTTCTCCAAAGAGTTCTTGATCGTTTCCTCACGCTTGTTCAGCATGCCCTCGAACAGAGGCCAACCAAACTTGGCAAGGACGATCCACAAGATGATGAAGGCGACGAGCATGGGGATGAATTCTTCCATCTGAGGAAGAATTGCATTGATTCCTGCTCCTTCGTCAGCGAACGCGCATACCGGGAATGCCGCAGACGCAGCCGCAAAGGCGATCATGCCACTTGCGCAGTTACGTACGTGTGCGTTCAATTCGCGTGCCTCCTTCTCTTCTTTCGGTTTCTTCGTTAGTTACTTACTTCGCGAAGTTCTAGCCGATGAAGAAAAGAACCAGGCCGAGCAGTGCGAGTGCCTCAGACATAGCAGCACCGATGAAGAAGTAGCCCATGAGCTGACCCTTCATCTCAGGCTGACGAGCAGCAGACACGCACAGGCCGTAGGTAGCAACGCCGATACCGATGCCAGGGCCGATTGCTGCGAGGCCATAGCCAACGACCTTCAACGCAGCGATTGCGAGAGTGAGTTCCACGATTACCTCCTTTAGTTGGACAAGGGCCTTTCCCTCGTCCCTATTACTTATTCAGCTGAATTTTTCTTGTACCAGCTGTAGTACACAAGTTAGATGGCGACTTCTAGGCCGCCCGTGCCCCGATGGGCGCAAGCCGAAAACTGCTTCTTCTTATCAGTGAGGATGGATTGCCATACCGATGTAGGAAGAAGACAGAATGGTGAATACGTATGCCTGCAAGAAAGCAACGAGGGTTTCGAGCGCATACATGAAGAACAGCAAGAAGAACCATGCGATTGCAGGCAGACCCGCAACGATGTCCATCTGGAAGATGGCAGTCTGCAGGAAGATGGTGGTTGCCAGAGAGAATACGGCGAGAACCATATGGCCTGCGAGCATATTGCCGTAAAGTCGAACGGCAAGAGTCAGAACGCGGATTACCATGGAGAAGAACTCCAGGAACCAAATGATGGGGGCGATAGGTGCCGGCACGCCCGAAGGGCACAGCGACTTGAAGTAATGGAAGAAGCCAAGCTCCTTCAAGCCCCAGAAGTTGAAGTAGATAAAGGAAATAGCAGCCAGCGCCCAGGTGATGGAGATGGTGCCCATGGCAGCCTTTGCACCGGGGATAAGGCCGATGATGTTGGCGGTAAGGATGAAGAAGAACAACGTAGCCAGGAAGGGAACGTGCTTCTTGAAGCCTTCGCCGATAACGTCGGCGCCAACGCCTTCAGAAATGAAGTTGTAGCCGAACTCGAAGATGTGCGCGAACTTACCGTGAGGTACGAGCGTGAGCTTGCGACCCGCGATAAGCACCAATGCAGCTACCAGAACGAGAGCAACCAGCATGTACAGGACGTACTGGGAGACGTTCCAACCCGCAATGGAAAAGACCGTCGTCGAGTCGAACTGAGACGAGAGATGCTGTGCCTCCTCGACGAACTGTGAAAGAGCTTCACCCATCAGGATTCCTTACCTTTCCGTTACTTACTTATTTCTTGCGCTTAGCAAGGACGTTTTTATAAACGACATATGCGGACGTGGACACGATAAGCGCCACGATCTCAGCCACACCAAAGGGGAGAACCACATCGCGCGCGACCATAGCGCACACGATAAGAGCGACGGCAACCACGATAAGCGATACAAACGTACCAGCCAAACCGTACAAACCAGCGCTCATGGCAGAAAGGCTCGTGGAGCGGCGTGCAAGGCGCAGGGAAATGAACAAGGGGAGAAACCCGATGATTCCTGCTGCGATTCCTGCTGCTACTGGTGCGAGCATTTCTTCCTTTCTTCCGTGTTCAGGGCATGTAGCCCAATTTTGACCACATGCAGCATATACGCCTTCACGTGGTTGTTAGCAGTGTTTCCGATAACGTGCAATAAATTTGGGCGAGTGGCATCTGCCTACAAACCCAGCTGAATACAATAGCGTACTAAACCACTATCTGAAACCTCTATTTGGCAATCTAACGGGCAATACCATTGTTTTGTCCTATATTTTTGTGCATTTCAAACTTTTCAAACACGTTCTATTTAGTAAACATGGTCATTTGTGGAAAATACGCTACTCACTTTTTGAAGTCTGTCCGTCAAATATGCGAATCTTGATATTTGACTCATTCAAAAGCTCCATTGCAAGCTCATCGGGATACGGATTGCGGTAGATGATCTCACTGATTCCCGCGTTTATGAGCATCTTCGCACACACTACACAGGGCTGCGTAGTGATGTATATAGAAGAACCCTCGATATCGATACCGTAACGCGCTGCCTGAAGAAGCGCATTCTGCTCCGCATGCAAGCCGCGGCAGATTTCGTGGCGCTGGCCCGAAGGAACACCGAGCTTTTCACGCAGACATCCGGTAACAGAGCAATGGCGCAAGCCCGTGGGTACGCCGTTGTAGCCAGTGGCCAGAATCCGCTTTTCTTTTACGATGATTGCCCCCACTGCTCGGCGCAAGCACGTTGTGCGTGTGGCAACCTCATCTGCCAAGGTCATAAAGTACTCGTCCCATGAAGGGCGCTCTTGCCGAATCATTGGATCCCCTTCCCCGCTCTTATGCCAGTTCGCTTTGGACCGGCGTACCTTGGGTGCGAAAAATGCGATCACCTGCATCACCAAGGCCAGGAACGATGTAGGCATCTTCGTTGAGACCCTCGTCGATAGCGCAGGTGAACAAGCGCACAGCAGAATCGTGCTCAAGCACAGTCTGCACGCCCTCGGGCGATGCAACGATAACGCAGGCGGCAATATCCGTTACACCACGCTTGCGCAGCGCGTCGATTGCCGCGCAGAGAGATCCGCCTGTAGCGAGCATAGGATCGACAAGCAGCACCGAACGCTCGGCAATATAGTCGGGCATCTTCGCATAATACTCGTGGGGTTCGTGGGTTACCTCATCGCGATACATGCCCAAATGAGCAACAGGAGCAGTAGGGATAAGATCCAGCATGCCGTCGAGCATGCCGAGCCCCGCACGCAAAATAGGGACGATTACGGGCTCGATGCCTCTGATGGAATCGCATTCGCACGTGGCGATGGGCGTTTTCACCTCAACTGGGCGCGTTGCCAGGTTCTGGGTAGCTGCGTAGCCTTCCAGGAGCGTAACCTCACGCACAGTCTGGCGGAAAAGATAATCAGGCGTATCTTCATTGCGGATCACCGACAGCTTATGCCTAATAAGCGGATGATCGACAACGGTCAAGCGCTCTTCGCTTGCGAAGTCCATGCGTTTCTCCTTACTACTGCGCGCATCTTCGCTGAACAGTGTATTGCTTTTAGTTGCATCAAGACAGGGAAAACGTAGCGTTTGCTCACTCATGGCAAGATATCACTCGAAATAGGTGAGGCGGAATGGCGAACTGGGGCGCCGATCTTACCATTTCCCAACAATTCGTCCTTTGCACGAACTGAGAACGCGAGCCTCAGGGATATAGGAACAGGCCCCATTTTCCCGCCTAACGAAAAGAACCCCGTTTGCGACGCATTGAGCAAACGGGGTTCTTTCTTTGTGCACTATAACTAGGTGGGGAAATGGGACCTTCCCTATATTCCCACTCTACAGCTCGGGGTAAAGAGGGTGCTTGGCAATGAGATCCGCTACCTCTTCCTTGATCTGCGCGAGGCGTGCCTCGTCTTCAGCGTTGAATACCGTGGCAGCAATAAGCTGACCGATGCGATGGAATTCATCGGCATCGAAACCACGCGTAGTGCCCGCTGCAGTGCCAACGCGAATACCGCTGGTTACGAAGGGCGAACGCTTTTCATTGGGGATAGTGTTCTTGTTCACCGTCAAGCCCACGGATTCAAGAAGCTTCTCTGCATCTTTGCCGGTAATGTCGGCAGGAGTAAGGTCTACCAAAACCAGGTGATTGTCGGTGCCGCCAGACACCAGACGCAAGCCGCCTTCCACCATGCCTTCACCCATAGATGCGCAGTTCTTAACCACGTTTTCCATATACGTCTTGAACTCGGGCTTCAGAGCCTCGCCGAAAGCAACGGCCTTTGCCGCAATAACGTGCATCAAAGGGCCTCCCTGCGTACCAGGGAATACTGCAGAATTGATCTTTTTGGCCAGAGCTTCGTCGTTGGTAAGGATGAAACCGCCACGGGGACCGCGAAGGGTTTTGTGGCTGGTGGAAGTTACCACGTGAGCATAAGGCACGGGGCTCGGGTGCAGGCCAGCGGCAACCAGACCGGCAATGTGAGCCATGTCGATCATGAGGTATGCGCCAACCTCGTCTGCGATTTCGCGCATGCGCTTGAAATCGATAACGCGAGGATAGGCGGAGGCGCCACCCACAATGAGCTTGGGCTTATGTTCTTTGGCAAGACGCTCGATCTCGTCGTAGTCGATAAGCTCGGTTTCGGGGTTAACACCGTAAGAGATGATGTTGTAATCCTTGCCCGAGAAATTAACGGGAGAACCGTGGGTAAGGTGACCGCCATGGTCGAGCGAAAGGCCCAGCACGGTATCGCCCAGGTTGATCAGCGCCTGATAGGCAGCAAGGTTGGCGTTAGCGCCAGAATGAGGCTGCACGTTGGCAAACTTGCAGTCGAACAGCTTGCAGGCGCGCTCGATGGCCAAATCTTCAACGATGTCGACCTTTTCGCAGCCACCGTAATAGCGCTTGCCAGAATAACCTTCAGCGTACTTGTTGGTAAGTACAGTGCCCATTGCCTGCATTACAGCAAGTGAAGCAATATTCTCTGATGCGATAAGCTCGATAGTTGAGCGCTGGCGGGAAAGCTCCTGCCCAATTGCGTCTGCTATTTGAGGGTCTTCTGCTGCGAGATAGTCGTAAGACATATACCGCGCTCCTTTCGAACTGCGCCTAGCACTTTTATAGTGCTCTCAAAGATAACACAGCGTCATAAGAAAAGGAGCCGTAGCACCGCTCCTGCGGCCCTACGGCTCCTTGTTTTCGACAAATGTTACGTGCGCGAAACGAATCCGCCACGAACCCCTTAGCTACCGAAAGCCTCGGAAGCGGAAATGCCGCCACCGAACATGCTGTCAGCAAGCGCCTGCTGGTTGTCGGTGTTGTCCATGTCGAGCTTCCAATCCTTGCCATCCTTGGTCAAGGTAAAGGTAACTTCGGTTTCCACCGGAGTTGCTGCATCGAGGGCCGCCATGAACGTCTTACCTGCATAAGCATAGATCTCGTCGGTGGTGCTGAAGCCCTGGTTCATAGCGTCATCAGCAAAGCTGTCGCCCCAGCTCGTAAGAACAACATAGAGCTGCTTGCTGGTGATCTTGGTGGTTGCCTTGGCGGTGTCGCCGTCAACCTTCACATCGCCAATTTCATAAGCGAAACCGTTCACCCAAGACTTTACCAGAGATTCCCCGTCCATACCCAGCTGCTCGAGCTGCTTCAGGTCAGAACCGCCCATTTGGCCAACGAGCTTGGATACCTCATCGTCGCTGGGGTTAACGAACTGGGAAAGCTCGGCGTCGAGCGCCTGCTTCGCCTTCTCCTCTTCGCTTGGGCCGCAGCCAACAAGGCCGAGACACAGAATTGCCGCGAACAGCGCCACGGCTGCCGCCAAAAGCCAATGGCGGGCTTGCGTCTTTGCGTTGTCCATCTTTTCCTCCTTGCATTCGTCTTTCCGCACGAATGCAGAAAGATGTCTTTTCAAGCTCGAACGAGCTTGTCCCAAACATATTTGCCCAAAAGGGACGCTATTGACGCGTGTCAATTACGCAATATGCCATATTAATTGATAAATGCCTTAGTCGAGCGCATTGATCTTCTCAACTCGGCCAGCATGGCGTCCACCGGCGAACTCCGTGGCAATAAAGGCATCCAAAATGCTTTCGTTGTCTTCCAAGGAAACGAAACGGCCGGAAAGCGTAATGACGTTGGCGTCGTTATGCTCACGGCAAAGAACAGCGAAATCGCGGCGAACCACATTGGCTGCGCGAATGCCCTCCATCTTACCTACCGCCATGGCCATACCGATGCCCGTACCGCACACCAAAACGCCACGCTCAGCAGCGCCCGACTGTACGTCTTCGCCAACCTTAACGGCGAAATCGGGATAATCTACACGGTTGTCGCTATCGGGGCCACGGTCGATAACCTCGTGGCCTTCGCCCTTCAAGTAAGCAGCAAGCTGCTGCTTTTGTTCGAAGCCAGCGTGATCCGATGCGATAGAGATCTTCATGATGCCTTCTCCTTTTCCGCGCTAAGGCGGCACACAGACGCAAGGCTACGCAGCCCCGCTATAGATAATCTATCCACATTATACGGAAGAAGCGCGCAAGCTCGCCTAGCTTAACGCTGCCGAAACGGAAAAGGGATCCGTTTGTGCCAAGCGCTATCGGGAACGCGTCCTATCGACGCACTCATGCCAATAGTCGAGCATGCGGGAACGCGTGCCGGCGCTCACATTCGACATGAAGGTGCGCTCAATGCCCCGCAAGCTCGCAATCTCTTCAGTGTTGCGCCAGAAACCCGTAGACAAACCAGCCAAATAAGCCGCTCCTAAGGCCGTGCTTTCCACGCATTCGGGACGCTGGATGGCAGCACCCACGATATCGGCGCAACACTGAAGCATGAAATTGTTGCGACAGGCTCCGCCATCAACCGCCAATGCAGATACCGGAATTCCCGCATCGCGAGCCATGCCCTGAAGCACGTCCTGTACCTGGAATGCTTGCGCCTCGAGGCACGCACGCACTATGTGCGCTTTTGTGGCCCCGCGCGTCAATCCGTAGATGGCGCCGCGCGCATTGGCGTCCCAGTACGGAGCGCCAAGCCCTGTGAACGCAGGCACCACGCACACCCCCGCCGAATCGGGCACGGTCATTGCGAGTTCCTCGGTTTGGGAAACATCGTCGACAATCCCCAGGCCATCGCGCAGCCACTGAATAAGGGCGCCTGCCATGAACACGCTTCCTTCCAGCGCGTATTCGAGACCGGCCGCACCCGGCGCAGAAGCAGCAACCGTGGTTACCAGCCCGTGGGTAGAAGCGCATAGCCGCTGCCCCGTGCTCATAAGCAAGAAACAGCCAGTGCCGAACGTTGCTTTCACCTGACCGGGCTTGAAGCAGCATTGCCCGAACAACGCCGCCTGTTGATCGCCCGCTACACCGCGAATCGGAATAGCGCCGGCAATAACCGGATGGTGCATCATTCCAAAGTCGCCCGAAGAGGGACGAACCTCGGGCAGCATGGATTCAGGAACGTTGAACAACCGGCACAGCCATTCGTCCCACTGTCCCGTATAAATGTTGAAGAGCATGGTGCGGCTGGCATTGGTGGGGTCGGTCGCGTGGACCTCGCCCTGGGTTAGATTCCAAATAAGCCAAGAATCCACCGTGCCGAAAGCAAGCTCGCCGGCTTCGGCGCGCTCGCGGGCACCGGGCACCGCATCCAGGATCCAAGCGATTTTCGAAGCGGAGTAGTACGCATCGGGAATCAAGCCCGTTCTGCGCGTTACCTCAGCAGCAATTTCCGCATCCGAGCAACAGCGCTCCACGATTTCGGTGGTGCGACGGCATTGCCATACGATGGCGTTGTGTATGGGCTCGCCCGTGACGCGATCCCATACAACGGTGGTCTCTCGCTGGTTGGTGATACCAATACTGTCTATTTGACTTGCTGATACACCTGTTGATACCAGCAATTCCGCCAGCACCTTAAGCTGACTGGAAAGAATGTCTTTCGGGGAATGCTCCACCCAACCTGGTTGCGGAAACAACTGGGGAAATGAGCTTTGGGACATGCCCTTTATACGGCCCAGCCTATCTATCAAAACCGCGCGGGAAGACGTTGTTCCCTGATCAAGTGCAATTACATATTCGCCCATATTGGCTGCTCTCCTTGCTCTTCGGAGGGTTGAGGCTTAGCGTAGTTTAGTTTTCAGAAGCGCCGGATTCTGCAGCAGCGGCGCCCTCTTTCGCTGGTGCACCGCCTTCCTTGCCTTCAGCGTTATGGGGCTGCGAAACTTCGCGTGTGCGCACCACGGCGTTCATGACCACGCACTCGGTGAACCACTGCTCAACATCGGTGAACACATCAACACGACGCGGCTCATTCAAAATCTCATGACGCATGTTCGGATAGATGATTTCGCGAACGTCTTCAACACCCTGGCTACGATACAGGTCAGCCGCCGCGCGAACACCTTCGCCGCACGCACCCACAGGGTCATCCGCACCAGCCACAAACAGCAGCGGCAGGTTCTTCGGCACTGCTGCCGCGCTCTTTTTTGTTACCACTTCGGCGGTAAGGTCGGTGAGCGTTGCGTAGGCACCAGCAGAAAAAGCCTGGCCAGAAAGCGGGTCGGCCAAATAGGCATCAACGACAACAGGGTCGGTGGAAATCCAGTCGGAATCGGTACGTGCATCTTCGATGGCAGAAGAAAACGCGCCGATCGTCAGCGAATCAAGCAGGCGAGAGCGATACGTTTCCCCGCGCAAGGTGCCAATCGCACGCGAAAGCGTACGGCCCAGCAGGGAAAGTGCACGAGGCTGATTGCCCGTTCCACACAGCACGGCGCCTGTAAGGCCCTTCGAGTTGCGGGCGATGCAGGCACGCACCACAAAGCTTCCCATGGAATGGCCGAACAAAAACAGCGGCAGGGCGCCTGTTTCACGGCTTGCCTTGAATGCGGCTTCGCGCGCACGCAGCACATCGGCAACCAGGATGTCTTTCCCTCCTTGAAGAGGCATGCATCCCAGCTCATCGGAAGAAGAGACGCTTTTTCCATGACCGATATGATCGTGACCGAACACAACATAGCCTAGGCCCGCCAAAAAACGAGCAAACGAGTCGTAGCGCTCAATGTGCTCCGCCATGCCGTGAACCAATTGAACTACACCGCGACGACTGTATACCGGGTCGGGCAGCCACACCATAACGCGCAACCACGATCGGCCGTCGGCGGAGAGCGTAGAGGTTTCTTGCACAAGAGGGTAGGTATTACGAGCCATAGCTGTGCCTCCCTTTAGGAAAGCGCGCGAATATCGGCAACGGTAATTGCCCCCTCGCGCACCAACACAGGATGATCGCCCAAGGCGCAGTTAACGATAGTTGAAGCGATGCCGCTTTTTGGCTCTTCGTCAGAAAGCGCTGCACCCACCGCAGCAAATATTGCTGGATCGATTTCATCGAACGCGATGGTGTTCTTCTGCCCCGAGATGTTTGCCGAGGTAGTGGCCAGAGGGCAACCCAATTCCCCAATAAGAGCACGGGCCGTTTCATTCGCGGGCATACGCAGACCGATGGTGCCTTCCTCCGAGCAAAAAGCCGCGGGCACTTCATCACTCGCCTTCACAATGATGGTAAGCGGACCAGGCCAAAATGTACGTGCCAAGGCAAAGGCGAAATTGGGAACCATCTTGCCGTAGCGCTCAAGATCTTCGATACCGCCCACCAGCCAGGCGATGGGCTTTTTCTTTTCGCGATGCTTGATGGCGTACAGAATATCGGGGCTCGGCGCATGCAGCACCGAAACACCCAACCCGAATAGGGTATCGGTCGGGAAAACGATAGGCCGACCGTTTTTCAGCGCTTCCAGCGCCTCTTCGTGTGTGTGCGCTCCGTTGGGCATTTTCATCAAAGCTTTCATGATTATGGGACGTTTCGCCACGCACTTTCGGGCGCGGCACCAAGCCTTGTTGCAGGACTTCAATGATACCGCGCCCGCAGCGCGCAGCACAGTATTACCCGCAGATAATGGTTCGCTTTCAGCGAATCGTTACCTTGCTTTCCGGCGGCGGCCAAAAGGGAGGAGGGGCTACGCTCTCCGCGCCCCCAGGCCCAGGCGCCGCATTTCGTGTTCAAAACCTCGTATCTGACCTCATCGGTACTCCCCCCCCAGGCCCAGGCGCCGCATTCCTGCGCCAGCCAAGGGAAAAAGCCTGAATGCAAGCAGAGCGCTCGCAGGTTTTTCGACCAGAAAGTAAGACGGACCCGATTGGCGCACAAACCGAAACCGCACTCGCAACGATTGCCGCCCCAAATCCGATGCCCCACGCTAGCCCCCCCCTGGGTTTAAAAACGAGGCCCCGGGAGCACATGCTCTTGGGGCCTTGACTCAAAATTAAACGTATCGCTCGGCGATTCTGCTGGCTATCCTCAAGCCATCGCAGGCGGCGGACATAATGCCGCCTGCAAAGCCGGGGCCTTCCCCGCAGGGATATACCCCATTGCCGGGAATCTCTTCGAGCTCTACGCCTTCCTTGGCGAAACGCGCCTGCATATCACGGCCGCGACAAATACGAACCGGCGAAGAAGATCGCGTTTCCGGAGCTGTCATCAGGGCATTCGGGTCGTCAAAGCCCTTCAATTTTCGGCCTAGCAGAGGCAACGCCTGCGCTAGCGATTCGGACACGAAAGAAGGAAAACACTCGGCAATGGGCGCTTCGATCACGCCGCGGGCATACGTTGGCGCGGGCTTTGCGCCCTTCACTGGGGCAAAGCCACCCAAAAAGCTCCCCACACGCTGACTTGGCGCTTCGTAGGGTTTCCCACCATGTTCTGCCGAAACACGGAATGCCGCCCGCTCTATTTCGCGCTGGAGCTGAACGCCTGCCAGCACATCGCTGCTTCCGAAGTCGGCAGGATCGACGTTCACCAGCACTGCCGAATTAGCGTTCTTGCCTGCACGCGCATAACGGCTCATGCCGTTGGTAACGATGCCGCCCTCTTCGCTGGCGGCAGCCACCACTTCCCCACCAGGGCACATGCAGAACGTGTACACGCTGCGGCCCGTAGGCAAATGCACTGCTAGCTTGTATTCAGCAGCGCCCAAGGCGGGATGTTTCGACGCTTTCCCCCATTGAGCCTGATTAATGGCCTGCTGCGAATGTTCAATGCGAACACCCACCGAAAAGGGCTTCTGCTCCATAGCGAAGCCCTGATTGCGGCACAGCTCGAATACGTCACGCGCCGAATGACCGCACGCCAACACCAGTTCAGCAGCAGCAACTTCTTCGTAAGCGCCCGTTTCCACGTTTTCCAACTGCACGGCAGCAAGCTTGCCTTCCGCAAAGCTCCACCCAGAAAGGCACGTGCCGAAGCGCACTTCACCGCCACGCTCGATCACTTCGTTACGCATGGCGCTCACGATACCAGGCAAGTTGTCGCTGCCCAAGTGAGGATGGGCGTCGATCAAGATGCTTTCGGGCGCGCCAGCGTCAACGAACCAATGCAACACGTGCTTTGCAAAAGGATTCTTGATATTGGTAGTGAGCTTTCCGTCTGAAAACGTGCCCGCTCCACCTTCGCCGAATTGAATGTTGGAATGCGGGTTCAAGGCGCCCGTTGCGTGGAAGACCGCAATGTCTTCGGCGCGCCGCTCCACATCGAAGCCGCGCTCCACCACCAAGGGGCGAAGCCCGCAGCGGGCCAGATACAGCGCGGCAAAAAGCCCAGCAGGACCCAAACCCACTACCACAACCCTGCCGCCCTGATTGCGATTGGAATGGGAACAGTCGGGGCACGAAAGCGGCTCGTATTCTTTTGTCACACGGACGTTCAGGCCTTTTGGCGCCCTTTCAAGCAAGCGCTGTTCCTGAGATTGCGACAATTCGACGCGAAACGAAGTGGTGAAATGAACGTTGTTCCTCTTGCGCGCATCCACGCTTTTGCGCGTCAGAACAGCGCTGCAGATATCGCACTCGGAAACGCCCAAAGCGCGCGCGACTTCCTTCGCTTGCATTTCGGTATTTTCCGGCAACGCCGCATCCAGCGAAAGGCGAATGCCCGAAATCTCTAGCATGACTGCTCCTTCTTTATCTTTCGTGCGATATCCTTGCCCGCAAGGATGCCGCATGTCCAAGCCCAATGCAGGTTGTATCCGCCGCACGGACCGTCAACGTCAAGCGCTTCGCCTAATACGTACAAACCCGGCTGGGCTTTTAGCTCCAACGATTCCGCGCGGACAGATTCGGGGGCTATGCCTCCGCGATGAACCTGGCACTGCGCTTCATCGGCGACGCCTTGAACCGTTAGGGGGAATGCTTTCATGGTGCGCGATATGCGACAGCACAACTCCTGCTGCAACGGTTCATCGGGCTGTATGCCAGATGCCATCAACAAAGCAGCGCCCAATTCGGGCAGAACGAATCCTCGGAACAACGTGATCGCCGGCTGGCCCTGAAGTCGCTCAACGCGCATACGGATAGCCGCTTCAGCTTCGTGGGTTTCCATGGCAGGCAGGAAATCGACTAGCAGCGTTTCGCCTGAATCCGCATACCGTGAAGCGTTGAACACCACGATGCCCGAGATGCCATAGTTGCGGAAAAGCACTTCGCCCTCTTCGGAAAAGCCGCTGTTCGGAAGGCTAATGCGAACATGGGAGCGTATGCCATCCAGTTCTTCGCCCGATACGTTTTCAGGGAACGCTGCGGCAAGAGGACCGAGCGTTGGACGCCACGGTACGGTTGGCGGCGCAAGAATAGTACCGACCAGCAAAGGATCCGCACAACCACCACCTGCAGCAACGGCTACTCGCCCTGCATGAACCATTGCCTGCCGCAGAGTTCCCTTGGATTCATTGGCGGCCGCACGTCCATTGCCCGCAGCGGGATGCGACTCTTCGAGAAGAACGTCGAACCCATCATGGCTACGGTGGGTTTCAAGCGCCTTTACACAGGGATGGATATCAACAGCATGCGATGGCAGCGCCGCCGTAAGCACTTCCAGCACCGACGAAGCTTTGTTCGAAAAGGGGTACAACAGCCCGCCGCTTTCAGGAGCTTCGGCCCATACAAGACCCAGCTCTTCAAACCAATTGGTAATGGAGCGGACAGGGCTGCCATCAAGAAAGCCAAGGGTTTGGGACACGAATGCACTATTCCAATAGCGGCTAACATCGAGCTGCGAATTCGAGAAGTTGCAGCGGCCGTTGCCACTGCGCAGAATAGGAGCGCCGATTCGTTTTCCCTGTTCAACCAAAAGAACACTTGGCAACGCCCTTTCCGCCTTGCGAGCTTCTTGCAGGCATGAAACGGCGCAGGCGAGGCCGGAGGCCCCACCGCCTACGATAACAAGATCGTACGAATCCTTGAAAGCAAACGGCTTACGCTGCTCAGCAGCCTGCTGTTTACGCTGTGTGTTTTTCTTTTTGCTCATGCATCACATAATACGTGAGCTCGTGACAATTAACCGCTTGAAGAGCGCGGTGCCATGAAAGTCCAAAAGAAGCCTAGCTGCGCAAAGCCGCACTTATGCGGCAGCAGCCACACTGCCAACATCTGCTTGGGTGTCAGATGCGGCGCTGGAGCCTTCGCCGCCAGCGCCGCATTACAGTCTGAGATAGGCCGTCGATGAACTTCGGTGGCGATCATCCGGCGCATAGCTATGGCAAGATATCGGCCTGATGCGTTCTCAAGCTGCCGACCATGGCAAGAAATCATCCCGATGCGTTCCCGTGCTGCCGGCCGTGGCAAGATATCGCCCCGATGCGTTCCCGAAGGGGCCTCGGACGAGAAAAACACCGGTTCGTGGCAACATATCGCCGCCATGTATTCAGATTCAGCTAATTTTGGCAAGATATGCGTGCTATGTGTCCAAAAAGACCCGCAAGCGCCGTTGGGGAATACACCGCGCGAACATCTTGCCGCCAAGGGGCGTTTTCGCCGTCCGAAGCCCTCAAATCATGCACGGCGCACGAATCTTGCCATCCCCTGATGGACTTGCCCCTGCGCAGGGGCTCCTGCCCGAGCAACCGCATCGCGGGATCGTCCTTCAACGGCTTGTCCCTTGCTCAGGGGTGCCCGCCCCAGCGCCCCGCCAACACCCGCCGCTTGCCGTGCCCGTTGCAGCCAGAGACAAGCCGCCGATGGACTTCGGCGGCGGTCGTTCGGCGCATGGCATATAGTGTGGCCAAGCCCCGAGGGGCCGCCGACCGCATCATCTCGACGGGCAGGCCGACAACGGAATGCTGCGCAGAGCTGGGCCTGGATTCCAGAACCGTGAGCAAGCGGGCGCAGAACCGCCGGCGGAGGCCGCAGGCCCGGCCGGGCCTGCGGCAGCGCTGCCGAAAACGCCCATCGAAAGGACGAACCCCTCTTGGCGGAACTATAGGAACCCCCCTTGCCGAAAGGAATGCAATGGCAGAACCAACATCACGTGAAACCCTGCTCGATCATGCATACGACATCGCGGACAAATACGGCCTTGCAGCCCTTTCGGTAAGGGGACTCGCATCAGACTGCAACGTAAGCGTTGGAACCATCTACAATCATTTTGCTTCGAAGGGCGAGCTCACCACAGCAACCACAGCACTCTATTTCAAGCGCGCGTTCTACACCGATTTCTGCCACCCCACGAAAGGTGAACGTTATCTGGATTTCTGCATGCGCATGTTCGACAGCATGGAAAAAACCATCCGTCATTTCAGGGAGCACTGGCTTAAAGACTCCGAGGCACTGCCCACGGCAGAGAAGACCATCGCGCGATTCCGCGAAGAAAAACAATTCGACCATATTTGCGAGGGCATGATTATCATCTTCGAAAACGATCCTTCTATCAGGCACGATCTTCCCAGTCGCGTCACTGCAGAAGCCGTTTCCAAGTTCGCGCTGCGCAACATCATCGCCGAATTGCGAAGCGAACAACCCGATTGCTCCCTCCTGTTTACCATGCTCGACCGAACCCTCTACGAACAATAGGGTCAGCGCGAAATGCTGCATCTGAACATTAGCCCGTAGATGTTCAGATGCCACGCCTTCAAGATTGTTCTTGTCAAAAGCAAAGCAATCAGCTGCAAAGCGCAATCTTGAAAGGAGCAAAAAATCATGGGAATCCAAGGTACCCCCAACATGGGAATGGTGATCTTTGCCGCGATTATCATTTCGCTCGCACTCGTCTTCTACACCATCGGCGTATTTGCCGAGCGCCGTTCTGGCACCTTAAGGCCAAAGCATCTGGCTTTCTTCTGGACCGGCTTCGTGTTTGACACCGCGGGAACTACCATCATGTCTATGGTTGCAGGCGAAACCGGTGGTGCAGGTTCGCCCCTCCACGCAATCACGGGCGTACTCGCGCTTTCGCTCATGCTCTTCCATGCGGTTTGGGCAACCGTTGTTGTTCTTCGCGGCAACGAGCGCTCCAGGGCCAACTTCCATCGTCTGAGCATTGGCGTATGGCTGTTCTGGCTTGTTCCCTACGGCGTTGGCGTCATGCTCGGCGCACCGATGTTCCCGTTCTCCGATTCGATGGCGCTTACCATTACCGCATCCTTTGTTCTGGTTCTGGGCATCTTCTTCTGCCTCAAGGCCAACAAGGCTCGCCTGCAAAAGTGAAGCCCAGCAATGGAAACAATGCAAATATAGTCGTATTCCGTTTGATCGCTATCGCAATTAACTTAAGCTAACAACTGAGAACGCAACGGTTTCGCACTTTCAGTGACGGAACAACGAATAAGGAGCTTGCTATGTACGACAACGGCCCAAAGCCCGGACGCAACGACGAATGTTGGTGCGGAAGCGGAAAGAAATACAAGAAGTGCCACGGCCCCATTGACAGCCGCCTCGAAAGCTTTTACTTGGACGGGTACGAAGTGGTGCCTCGTTCGCTCCTCAAAAGCCCCGAGGAAATCAAGGGCATCAAGCGCTCTGCCGCTATCAATATTGGCGTCCTCGACTATGTTGCCGAGCATATCAAGCCAGGCGTTACCACTGCCGAGATAGACAAGTGGATTTACGACTACACGATTGAGCATGGGGGCATCCCTGCTGATCTCAACTTCGAAGGCTACCCCAACAGCGTGTGTACTTCGATCAACAGCGTGGTGTGCCATGGCATTCCCAGCAATGACGATGTACTGAAAGAGGGCGACATCGTCAACGTAGACTGCTCAACCATTCTGGACGGATACTACTCCGACTCCTCGCGTATGTTCTGCATCGGAGAAGTGAGCCCCGAGCGCAAAAAGCTCGTCGACGTTACCTATGAGGCTGTTCAGCGCGGTCTGGCTGCAGTAAAGCCCTGGGCAACCGTAGGGGATATCGCTCACGCCGTGCAAACATACGCCGAAGAAAACGGTTTTAGCGTTGTTCGCGAATTCGGCGGACACGGCATTGGCAACGATTTCCACGAAGACCCCTTCGTCTTCTTTGTGGGCGAGCCCGGCGAAGGTGCTGTTCTGGCACCAGGCATGTGCTTCACCATTGAGCCCATGATCAACGCAGGAGGCCCCGAGCTGAACATGGACGATCCCAATGGATGGACTGTTCGCACTAAAGACGGCTCGGATTCCGCTCAGTGGGAAGTGCAGCTTGTTGTAACCGAAGACGGATACGAGCTTATTTCCTGGTAGAGCAACGCAACACCAAGGGGGCTTGCGCCTGCCCTTGCTCGGTTCTCCCGTGAACGAATTGCCACAACGCAATCGATGTGGCCCAAACACCCGATCATCTTATGCGGCTGCCAGATAGATTTATCTGGCAGCCGCATTTTATCTTCGTCGAAAAACTCCCAAATTACTTCCGGAATCCACCTGATGGCTCCATATCATCGAAAAGGCCTGGCAAAGAATTATTTTTGCCAGGCCCCGCAAGCTTAGTTGACCAAACGCTACATCAAGCCAGATACATCAATGTCCAATTGGCCGCGCACGGCTTTTTCAACTGTTTCAAACGCCAATGCGTGATCTTCATGGCTTGCCATACCCGAAATGGTCAAGGTGCCCACCATACCCGCACCCTTGACGCACAAAGGGAAACAGCCGCCAGCCGGTGCGTAGTCCTCGAACGTCATGCCACGCCATTCAAAGGGATGGAGCCCCTGTTCACACCAGCACTCCCAAAAATACGAGCTTTGATTGGTTGCATAGGCAAGGTTTTCTTTGCGGCGAAGCCAATTATCGCTTTCGGGCTTTGTGCCCGCCATCGAAAGCGAAAACAGGGTGCGACGATTCAGCGTAATGCGCGTTGCGACGGGCTTGCCCATTTCACGTGCGCGGCGAACCACATAAAAACCCATCTGAAGTGCAAGCTCTTCGTCGATGCGCTCGAATTCGTACATGGATTCCTGCTCTTTAATGCGATCCATAAGCGCTTCAATATTATCTGTTTGCTCCATGACAGCCCCCTAATATCTCCCAAAACCTATACTGCAAATTCTCCCAGAAACAAAGGGGACACACCAGAGATCAGAAAGAACGAAAACACGCAATGCCATAGCCTCTGGCCGCTAAACCAGGCAGATCGCATAAACTGCCACGTATAACGAATTGAACCGACAAAGGCGCAGTAAGCAAAGGAGCCTTCACCTTTGAGGTAAAATTACGCCCATGAAACCCATCGCACACATCCGCACTGATATGCCGCAGAAATTCGGCATTCCTCGAAACAGTTTCCTTGCACCACACCTTCAGGGAACCATCGTCTTCGAGCCCGAGTTCGCCCTGAACTCAGCCGTTGAGGGAATGGAAGGCTTTACGTACCTATGGCTCATCTGGGAGTTCGAGAACGGAACCCCTGGTGGCACTGCCGCCGATATAGCCAACGATGCGCAAACCGATGATAAACGGGGCACCACGGAAAAATGGTTCCCAACGGTAAGACCACCACGCCTCGGGGGAACCAAGCGCATGGGGGTATTTGCCACTCGCAGTCCCTTCCGCCCCAACCCCATCGGACTCACTTGCGTAAAACTAGAGCGCATAGAACTCACCGAAAATGGTCCGATCATTCATGTTTTGGGCGCCGATCTGCGTGATGGTACGCCTATTTTCGACATAAAGCCCTACATTCCCTTTGCCGACTGTCACCCCGACGCACAAGGCGGCTTTATCGACGAAACGCCTTGGCAAGAGCTCGCCGTTCACTGCCCCGCCAAACTGCTGCAATCCGTTCCCGAAGAAAAACGTGAAGGCCTTCTTGAGGTACTGGAGCAGGACCCGCGTCGCGCAGGCAGCAAGCACGAACCTGAGCGTACGTACCATCTTGCCTATGCAGGGTTTGATGTTGCCTTTACCGTTGATGGCGCAGACCTTCACGTTCAAGACATCGAACCAATCATCGCCTAAAGCGTAAGCACGCTCCAGACAAAAAGAGGGAATGCGAAGTTTCGCATTCCCTCTAAGTTTTTGGCAATTCGCTGATTAGCTATCGCATTACAGCATATGAGCACGCAGCTCTTCGCCGGACTTCGCGGAAAGATAAGCCGGCGCGATGTCGAATACCGTTTTGCAACCATGGTTGCCCTCGGCGGAAAGACGAGCAATGGCGCGAGCATAGCAAGCCAACACACAAGCGGTGAACTCGGGGTTGGACTCAAGGTCAAGCGAATACTCGATCTTGCAGTTCTTGTCACCAGCAGTCTTACCAGTGCGGATAACCATACCGCCGTGAGGCAGCCCAGCATGGTCGCGGTCGAGCTCCTCCTGGCTAATGAAGTTCACGGTTACGTCGTATTCATCAAAGTAGTTCGGCATTTCTACAATCTGCTTGGTTACCTCAGCAGGGTCAGCGCCTTCTTCCAAAACAACCCAGCACTCGCGTGTATGCTTTTCACGCGTGGTGAGCTCGGGGTTGGAGCCTGAGCGAACTGCTTCCAGTGCCTCGGGAACGGGGATGGTGTATTGGCGAGCATCGGCAACGCCAGGAATGCGGCGAAGCGCATCGGAATGGCCCTGGGAAACACCGCGGCCCCAGAAGGTGTAGTCGGCACCTTCAGGCAGGATGCAGTTTGCGTACAGGCGATTCAAGGAGAACAGGCCCGGATCCCAACCGCAAGAGATCAGCGCAGTTTTGCCGGCGCCCTTAGCAGCCGCATCAACATTGGCGAAATGAGTGGGAATCTTCGCATGGGTATCGAAGGAATCAACCACGTTATACAGAGCGGCAAACTTGGGTGTCTGCTCAGGGAGGTCGGTTGCGCTGCCACCGCACAGAATCAAAACATCAATATCCTCATTGCCCGCCTCAAGATCGGCAACCGAGCGAACGGCAACGCCAGGCGTTGCGATGGATACAGTTTCAGGATTGCGACGCGTATACACAGCGGCAAGTTCCATATCATCGTTTTGACGAACAGCAAGCTCAACGCCCTTGCCAAGATTTCCATAGCCCAAGATACCGATACGAATCATGCGGCTTCCTTTCTAACCAAGCCCAGCTTCTAAAGCGAGGCAAACTCTCACGTCAGTGATTGTACGCCGTGGACATTCGAGAATTGTTTTGAACGTATTAATACTACGGAAAACGAAACGAAATGGTTAACAGCTATGCAAGTAGCTTCAAATAGATGCACGCTTCTACATGATTTCGATGGTTGGACGAGACGCCAATTAGCGGAACTCGAAACCAAGACTCAATCAACCCAAACCCGTCTTCTTTGCTAGAATAGTCAGCCTGATAAACCAGAAGCGTGGACTTTTCCAGACGCCTTTCGTCTCCTTTTCGCCACGCAACCGCAAAGCTGCACGCCTTTCCGCATGCGGCAAAACGATTGCCTAAAGGAGATCACATTGTCACAGAACACCCCTAAGCATAAGCCATTCACCACCGCCGCAGCAGATGCGGGCACTCGAACCAAGGCTGCTATCTTAGTGTTCTTCGGCGGTGCCTGCTACGGGTTCAATGCCACCTGCTACAAGCTTTCCTACGCATGGGGATTCAGCTCTGCGCAAATTGCCGCCGCACAAATGTGGGCTGGCTTCGCGCTATTTGCCCTTCTCCTTCTAGTCAACCGCGCCCAAGGAAAAAGGCTGGCAAAACTTGGATGCGCCAACACGCTGAAGCTTCTGGGCATCGGCGCCGTAACCTGTATTACCTCGATCTTCTACACCTATGCTATGAGCATGCTGCCCGTTGCCTTGGCCCTCACGCTCTTGTTCCAATTCACCTGGATAGGTACGGTGATTCAAGTAGTCATGACGCGGAGGCCACCTGCACTCGGCCAGGTGATCTCGGCCGCAATCATCGTGTTCGGAACAGTATTTGCTAGCGGACTCTATGCTACCGATCTTTCGAGTTGCAACCCCTGGGGTATCGCAGCAGGGCTTCTTGCCGCCGTAAGCTGCGCTTCGTTTCTGGCGCTCTCTGGCCATGTGCAGCCAAAATGCTCACAGGCCCAGCGAGGTTTGATTGTCTGTGGTGGTGCTGTAATTATGTCGCACTTTATCTGCCCCGACTTCATCGTTTCGGGCGTGCTCTTGCAGGGCATTGCCCCTTTGGGCTTAATTGCCGGAGCATGTGGGTTCTTCCTGCCTATTCTGCTCTTAAGCATGGGTGCGCCCCATTTGCCTACAGGGCTTACGTCCGTACTAGCCGCATCGGAGCTGCCGGCTGGGCTGTTCGTAGCCATGATAGTGCTGGGATCGCCCATCGGTGCCGTTGAATGGCTTGGGGTGGTCATCATCCTGTTTGGCATCTGCGTTTCGCAGCTTCAGCTCTTCCCCAATAGAGCGTTACGGTAAGCGAATCTTTACACGATAGCCTAAGGCCATTACAGTCTGAGATAGGCCGTCGATGAACTTCGGTGGCGATCATCCGGCGCCTGGCCATGGCAAGGTATCGCCCCGATGCGTTCCCGTGCTGCCGGCCGTGGCAAGATTGTGCCCTGATGCATCCCCAGGCTGCCGGCCATGGCAAGATATCGCTCTGATGCGTTCCCGAAGGGGCCTCGGACGAGAAAAACACCGGTTCGTGGCAACATATCGCCTGCATGCATTCAGATTCAGCTAATTTTGGCAAGATATGCGCGCCATGCATCCAAAAAGCCCCGCAGAGCGCCGTTGGGGAATGCACCGCGCGAACATCTTGCCGCCAAGGGGCGTTTTCGCCGTCCGAAGCCCTCAGATCATGCACGGCGCACGAATCTTGCCACCCTCCGATGGACTTGCCCCTGCGCAGGGTCTCCTGCCCGAGCAACCGCATCGCGGGATCGCCTTTCAACGGCTTGGCCCTTGCCCAGGGGTGCCTACCCCCCAGCGCCTCGCCAATACCCGCCACCCGCCAATACCCGCCGCTTGCCGTGCCCGTTGCAGCCAGAGACAAGCCGCCGATGAGCTTCGGCGGCGGTCATCCGGCTCATGG